>Ga0209603_1004688_pt1 | contig 11275 bp, 17 predicted proteins | sample COGITO_mtgs_1206_FD_184812 | JGI IMG/M metagenome (GOLD analysis project Ga0209603, IMG submission 184812) | Pelagic marine microbial communities from North Sea - COGITO_mtgs_120607 (SPAdes) (version 2) | ecosystem: Environmental > Aquatic > Marine > Epipelagic ... | reverse complement strand
TGCCAGTTTGTGCGAAGCCTTGGTCTGAAATGTTGTTAGCCATGATATGTTTCTCCTAAAAATAGACAATAAAAAAAGTTTATTGCACTACTCTGCCTTCCATTAAAGCTTGGTCAATTTCTTGTTCAAACTTTTCATATTGTTGCATAGACAAAGCGGCAATTTCCCGTTGTGTCCAGATTTTCGGCTCATTGGTATCTACAGTTTTGGTTTTGGTAGATACTAAATCTGCTGCCGAACCTGAACTAGATTGCGACTGAGCCCTTTTAGTTTTAGTCGGTGTAGCAATACCGGCTTCCATCTTATAAAGGTCGATAGCTTTAACTGCAAGAGATACGTTATCAGGGTTATTATAAATCCAATCTTGTATTTGCTCAGGCTGAGCTTCCGCCCAAACATGAAACTCTTCACTTTCTCTAAGCTCAAGGAAGTCAGGATGTGAGGTACGAAGCGTTTCTTCGGCTTCTCTGCGTACAATCTGAGCTTCACGTTGTTCTAATACTGAAAGCTTTTCACGGAGTTCATTTGTTTGATTAGCGGTTACTGCCTCTACTGCATCATACAAATCTGGATTTTCTTCTTTAAAACTTTCGAGCTGTTCTTCGTAAACTGACTCTTGTTCGACCTGTTGGGTCATTCGAGCTTCGGCTTCGAGTTCTTGCTCTTTCTGTTTAAATTCGTTAACCTTGGTATCGTAATGTTTCTTTAGGTCATCGTATCTTTTTTTATAATTGGAATCTTGAGAATCGGATTCAGGGGCCGCTTTGCGGGTAGCCTTCTTCTTCTTGGGTTGCTCTGGTTCATGATAAAGTCCTTGAGCACTAGCGAAAGGTGCGTCTTCTTGTCCTTCGTGCCAGTCCTTTCGGGCATTATATGGGTTAGCAGCCTCTTCTTCTCGTTCTACGTTTTCTTCTACTAAATTGGTCATGTCACACTCCTTTTGGGGCTTGATAGTCTCTTTCAAGGTAGCCAAAATACTAGCTAAGTATTTTAGGGCTTGATACTACAAGGTGGCCTCTAGGTTAAAATAATATAATAAGGGGTTCTTTCGAAGTAGCCTTATCGCTTTGAAAATAAGCTTGGTGTTCTGTTAGCTTGAAGCATTTGTTTTTTAATTTCTTCTTCTGCTAAATTAGAGTACATAGTACCTTCTTTCTTTTTTTCTGTTTCAAGAGGGTTGTTTATGACTCCACCAAAAGCCTTTTTCATTTTGTCGCCACCGTCAGCTTCACGTTCAGCATCATCCATCATAGTCTGAAGCTTGTTAACGCCAATCTGGTCGGTAGCTTTTCTGGTGAAAACAAATTCACCATCCGATAACCTTGCAGGTATCGAATCTGATGTTCCGGTTCCGGGACCTTTAACTTCCCCTTCGCCAGAAAATTCTCCTGCAACATCCATAATTTTATCAAGGATGCCGCTAAGCTCTGAATCATTCTCCAAAGCTTCTTTTAAATGTTCTTGTTCATCTGTGTCTAAAGCCTTGTTCATAATGAAGCCTGTGTAGTCTTTTTCCATCTCACCGTCTGGTTTTTGAGATGCTTCAACTTTTGCTTTGTCTTCAGCCGGAATGTTGTCGTAAGTGTCTACAGGCTTCATGATTAATAGCGAACCACCATTAGCTTTAGACTCTCTGTCTTTTTTCATCATTGCTTGGACAATCACTTCTTGTTCGAAAGAGTCTTTTATGTCTTGGAATTTTTCTTGAATACGTTCACGAGAAGCGTCTGTTTTTGCTTTGTCCATGCTTTGTTCGTATTCTTTTTCAAACTTTAAGTATTTTTCTACGTCTTCATCGTACATGCCGCCACCTTCAGACATTGCCTCACGCTCGTGGTTGTGTACTTCGCCACCCATTGCTTTTTCTTGGCGCTCTTCGGTTTCTTCTTCTTTCACAAAGGCTTCTAGTTTTTTAAAATCTTGTGGCGCAAGTAGAGGTCGTTTTTCTTCTGCTACCTGTGTACGGTGCAGAGAAGTAATAAAAGATGCAATGCCTTGTTTAGTTGTAGCTTCTGGAGACTCAGCAATTTGAGATAAATTTTCCATTACAAATTGTTTGTTTAGTTTAGAATCTCCTGCAAACGTAAAAGAGTCTACAAGCTCTGAGGCTGACTCTAAGTTAACTTGAGCATCTTCCATGTCTATCGAATCAGCTGCGTCTACTTTAGATACAGCTTCTGCCATTTCAGTAGTTGCTTCATCTACTGCAGGTTCAGGGCTACGTGCAGCCACTACGTCTTTACGTGCTTCAGACAATAAAGAATCAGCGCCTTTCGCTGCTGCTTGAGCTACTGAGCCTACTGCGTATTTTAACTTAGGTACTTTCATTTCACCACCTTTATTTTTTTTAGTTCGTTCTAGAACTTTTTTGTTTTTAATTTTTAAAACTTTAGGGTCATAAACTGTATATTCTACTTTACCGCCCACTTGTTTTAATTTAGAGTCTCCTGCATCTTTTAGTGCAGCTTTAATTCCGTATGTAGTAAACAGCTCATCTGCATCTTTATCTACCGAGTTAAGTATTTGTCTCCAAAACTTAGGCTTAGTTAAATCTAAATCTTTTAAACTTAAACCTTCTTTTTCTATTAAGCGTTTAAGTTTTTTTTGAACTTCTTTATCTTGCTCTTCAAAGTTTTTACGAGTAATCAAAACTTCACTATTTTTTACATTCGCTTCAACTTCATATAAAATAGGAGAACCGTCTTTCTTTCTTTCGATAGCTGCATCTATATGCTGCTTTCCGTAAAGCTTTCTTAATTTTGCCGGAGTAATATTAGCGTAACCTTCTGCTACATTTTTTTCAGGAGTAAACGAAAAACCTTTTCCAAATGCTGTTTCAGTTGCAAACTTAGAATCAAAAGAATTAAAATCTTTTTTAGCTCCGTGAAAAAGTTTTATTGCTCCTTTTGATAACAAACTTGCTGCTGACATTATTCTTCCTCAATTCGATTACGAGCTTCACCTACTTGCTCTTTTAAGTTCATCAGACTAGCCAGTGAACTCGCTCTCCCCTGCTTGCGGTACAGCTCCAGTTCCGATGTTGCCACCGCCAGTCCCTGTAGCTCCAAGTTCCGGAGGTTGGTCAGGTGCTCCTTCAGCGCCTCCCATAGCTCCTTGTTGTTCGTCAGCGGACTGAGCCTCGCTGCCAGTTCCTTGTCCAACATTTTGTGCTCCTATAATTTGTGCCATGATTGCAGCTTCTTCTGGGTCGTTAAGAATCTCATCAGGGTCGAGGTCAAGGCTGTAAGCCAACTCACTAACAATCTTAGAGATTTTAACAAACGGTGCAATGGCGGGATTCTGTGCAGTCTGCAAGAACATAGTCAAGCGCTGACTACGTACTTCTTTTTGCATTAGGCTGTTAGTACCCATAGCTCTGATTTCTAAGTCGCCTTGGATGTCTAAATCGCCTTCGAAGAACTGCATGTTCCATTGGTAGTAAGACTCTCCTAGCGGACGTAGCAGGAAGTCATCAATGTTTTTAATTACTGTTTTAATGTTTAGTGACGCAGCACCTAACAACATAGACATACCAGATGCAGTACGTGTCATGCTTTGTACGCCTGTCTGTCCATGCGAGTAGCTTGGGATGCCTGTCTGTTCGTCAGCAAGCTGTCGGAAACGGTCAAACATCATCATGTTTTCGTTAGATGTGTTAGGAAACTTCATTCCGTAAATAGCTTGTCCGGGCATTCCGGCTTGTCGTCTAAATACTTTTCCGGGATATATCTCCATTGACTGACCACCCACAAGGGCAGACTCGTCTACGTCAAATACTAGAGACCCTGCAAGCGCAAGGTTGTCAATAGCCATACGTGCATGACCATTCATTATTTGCTGAGAGTCGTCCATATTTTCTGCAACGCCAATACCGAAGAAAGAGTAAGGGTTACGCTCGTAAGGAAAGGCATTGTATGGAATCCGGTAAGGAGTAAATGGATTGACAACGCTACGCAGCAGCTTGCCGTTACTAATCCAAGCGTTGACTTGTACTTCATCTAGGTCATCTACCTCATCTGGAAGCTCCATTCCGGCTTCTCGTGCGTATTCGGCATCCATAATGCCCCAATATTCCAACACTTCATATTGACCTGAACCGTAATCATCTCCAGTCTGAGCGTCTTGTAATTCGTTTTCGTAGTCTTTTTCTTCGTAATTTGGACCCATTTGCAAGCATTCACGTATAGCGTCCTTGTTAAAGTAAGGAAGCTTAGACAGCGAGCGCAGCTGAGACTTATTCATTTTGTGTCTGTGAAATGCATACTCACAATCTTCAACAGATGTTGCTGAAGGGTCTGGGAAAAAGTCCCAGATACTTACAAACTCAATGCGTGGTACTCGTACATCAATAGGTGAATACTTACGTTCACCTTCTTCGTCTTTTGTCCAACGGTTAAGAGTCTTGTTGAAGTTGAATGGTCCTTTTACAATGCCTGTACCAAACAACGCAGACTCAAACAATGCGTTACGTAATTCACTAGAGCCGTTAGACTCATCAATCTGGTCGTGAATTAGCGTCTGCATATTGCGAGCCGCTTCCTTAGCAGGAGAGCGTTCTAAGACTTGTGGGTCTGGGTGAGCACCATTCTCAAAGTTTGCATTGTTTTCTTCAATTGCATCTTCTACAACATCAGCTGTGGTTAGTGTTGAGCCTGCGCTCAATACCTTATCATCGCCTTCGTAACCTACGTCATAAGGGTCTTGCTCTTTTTCTTCTTCTGGAGTCTCTGGTTCTTTATAGTCGGGTAAGCTCGTTTCGATTCCGGGAGTAGAGGTATTTAAATATGTTTGTTTTGCAATGCCTTCAGGTATCTCTGTTTCACGTACACCAATCGGGAATTGACCAGTACCAAAGATAACGTCTACAAGCTGACCGAAGGCTGCTAGTACTTTTGTCTTTGTTACTTTAATGAATACTTTAGATTTTTCTGACTCACGGAAGCGCACGTTGTTGCCATACTTGCCTCGGAAGTTGTGGTAAGCCGTTAACCAACGCCTCTCATCAAAATCACGGGCTTGTTCTGCACCTGCAAATCTGTCTTCGATTAGTCCTACAAAACGGTTACGAACGTCTTCTTCTAGTTCAAGCTCTAAACCACCTTCGGTTTCTTCATCGCTGAAATAGATTTCGTTAGCTGTTCCGTAGTTTTCGTCTTCGTTCATCATATATTAATATCCAAAGGTTGAATCAGAAGGAGCAAAGTTAGCCTCTCTTTTGAACTGTCGTAACTGAGAAAGTGTATCATTTATTCTCGGTCTTGACATGATTAAGTAACGTAGTGCATCGTATGCGTGGTCTTGTGCGTGTGTATCTACGTCTTCAGGCTTAGACTTATCCAGAGGAATACTTTGAAGCTCTCGTATCAGGTGAGGGCATGTATTAAATATTTGAATTCGTGGCCTACCGCTTTGAGTCACTTTCAAGTATTCGTGGATTTGTATTTTACCTTGTATTCTATTCTTATCAGCTCTTCTAAGCTTATGTCCTGCTCTTAGGAGGGTTTCTCCTACAGTTGGACCTGATGTACCAGTACGGTTCCAACAGGCTGTATCGAGCACTCCGGGGACTGAGAAGGGGTCTTCGTATTCCATCTCGGTCAACATTCCTGCTAGTTCTGTGCCCAGTAAGCCTTTTCGGTACAGTTCTCTGTATATAATCAGTGTGCCGTCATGTGGGTCAACTGCACCCCATACACATGCACTTTCTGATGCATATCCATAGTCAATACCCTTAATTCGTTCCCAACCAATTGGAATCTCAAAAGGTGTAATAACATGGTCAAGTGGGTTAAACTCTGTAAATGCTGCGCCTTCTGCAACATCCCAGTTACCTTCTAGCAGTTGCTGTCGCTGTGTGGGCGGCAACGCTGCAAGCATTTGTTCGTATCTTCCGTCTGCTGCTAGGTAAGGGTTATCGTCTAGTCTAGCAGGTATAAACTTTCTTGTTAGTCCGTCATGGCCTCTGAAGCTCTCGTTGGGCGGGGACGGGTCTATGTACCGCTTCTTCACCCAATGCGCTCCTGAGCCACCGGGGTTTGCTGTACAACGCATATAGGTTTCTATCTCTGGGTCTGTGGTACGAAGCCGTGAGGCGAGGTAGTTCCAACTAAACTCAGTGGGTAGATGTGTAATCTCATCAAACCCTATCCAACTATACGCTTGTCCTTGGTAGCGGTAAACGTCTGCGTCACGCTCCAAGAATCCAAATTCTATTTTAGCTCCGCTTGGAAAGTTCCAGAGCTTTTCTACTTCTTTGTACCTACATCCCGGAAATGCCTTGGGGTACAACTCTCGACTCTTGTCGATTAGTTCTCTTAGTTCTGGCATAGAACGTCTAATGATTAGACCTCTATGGGCTGCTCGGTGTGCAAAGCGTAGGGGGTCAATAAGCATAGCGTATGACTTACCACCCCCTGCTGCACCACCATACAGTACATCAGTCTCGCCTGAAGCGAGGAAGTCCTCTTGCGGGCCTTCGTTAGCTTGGAAAATAACATCCTCTGTAGCTTCTTGCTTTAGAGAATCAGGGATGTTATCTAGCTCGGTTTCTTCGATTAGCTTTGCGCTATTCTCATTTTCGAGCTGCTTGAGAGTCTTTTTAGTTGATTTAATAGACTTCTTGTAGTTATCAATTTTGTTCTGGGCTGCTTTGAGTTTCTTTTCTTTTTGCTTTACGCTTTTCTTTGCAGCCATCTTAGCTTTAGTCTTTGAGTGAAAGTTGTAACCTCTGCTCTTTGAACCTTTAGCTCTTCCGCTCTTTTTGCGGGGAGTACCATCTACTTTGAGTATGAAGTTTCCGTCAGCATCTGTTGCGTAATTTTCTGGGTTAACATCCCAATCATTTTCTTTCTGCAATTTTCTTCAACCCCATGTGTGAAATAGACCTTCCTGTTTCGTGGGTTAACCACAAGCTGCCTTCTCTTAGGCTTAGGGTCTTATCTCGGATAAGTGGAACTACTTTGTCTAGCATTTTAAGTTCAGATTCTATTGGTTCTAACATTTCGTTATTAGATTCACTGAGCTTATAACCAAACGGTATAGTGCTACTCGTCCTCCTCATCATAGTAGTATTCGTCATCGTCTTCGTACTCCTCGTAGTCTCCGTCTATTACCACTTCCTTTTTAGCGGGTATTACAAATAGACCACCTCCCGTATTAACATTAACATCCAGTCTTTCAGTTTTACCTAAACCTACACGGTCTAGAATCTGCTGTGCTGCTTGTATTCTCATGTTAGCTTGTGGTATAGGCTCATTACTGTCCATTATCTGAACAAGCTTAGAAGCTGCTTTAGGGGCACTCTGAGCCATTATTTGTGTAGCTATGTCAAGTATTTCTGTTTTGAGGCTTTTTACTACCATTGGGTACGAATTATCTGCGTAGCCCGCTAGTGTGGCGGCTTCTTTAACGTCTCCACCACAGGTAACTAAGTGGTCTAAGAAAGCTTCCTGCTTTGTGGTGAGTTGTTTGCTTGACATTCTTGTGAGTCCTTTGCGAATATATATACTATATAGTTCTATTATACCCGTAATTTGGAGGTTTGTCAAGTCTTTTTATAACTTTTTTGCATATAAGAAGAAAAAACTTGACAAGTGGCGTATCTACGGGTATAATATACTTATAGCCCCCCGGGTTATATATATAGATTATAGAGCATGTGTACATGTGCTAATCTACGTACCCGCTTTCTCGTCCCTTTAAAGCACTTAAAAGCTGCGGCACTATCTGGTTTACATCCATTTCCTTCTAAAAATGTATAAGAATGTATATATATCCGTAGTACCCCCCATGGCAGCTTGCCCACCCCCTAAAGCTCTATAGCTTTAGAGGGGTGGTTAGAACTTCAAAGTCTAATAAGACTTTGAAGACTCCTAAGATTCTTTAGAATCTATCGGGTGCGTGTAGAAGACTTCTAAGTCTTCCAAGTTTTTCTAGTTTACAAAACTAGAAGAAGTTTAAAACACTTCAAAACCTTTAGGTTTAATCCAAAAACTCCACAATCTTCAACGACTTACAATCTTTTTAGTCTTCGACTAACTTCCCTCCCCAAAGACTTTAAAAGTCTTCTAGTTCTATCGTGCACACGGAAATCTTCTTTGAAGATTTTAAAGGAATTTTTAGTAGTTATATAACCTATAAAAGGTTATATAACTACTAATAAAGTATTCCTTATATTAAAAGTTAAAAAGAAGTTCAGAATGAACTTTTTAACTTTTAAATATAAGGAATACTAAAATGGCAACTTCAACTTTCAATCAAATCGACTCAAATCAAATTGCATCGAATCGTCAAGTTTATGCCGTAGCCTGTCACTTTGCTAATATCCATTCCAAGTCTCCTTCGGAGAGATATGGATTGACCAAAGTCTTCAACGCCATCATCAACAAATCCTACAAGGATTCTGATAGCTATATGACTCATGGCGAAGCCACTGAGTTCTTTGAATGGGACTGTGTCCCTCCTCAGTTTCTTCACATGGTTTCTAAGCCAAAGGCTAAGAAGAAAGTAGCAAAGAAGGCTACAGAGTCTGTAAAGACTTCTAAGACTCAGAAGAAAGCTATCCCGAAGGGAAAGGCGAAAATGACTAATACTCAGCGAATTGATTCTTTAGAATCTAAGATGGATAAAATCCTTGAGATTCTATCTGCTAAATAAATCTATCAGGGGCAAAGGATTGCCCTTTAATTTCTATTTTAACTATGGTATAATGCTTATGTTCTTTGTTATGTTTGATGATAATGCAGTAGTTTGTGAGACTCAGCTAGAAGCTGTAGAGCTTGTAGATTCTTTAACCTTAGATGGATATAGATATATTAGTGTTGGTCATAACCAACCACTAAATGTAGATGAGATGGAGGAAATAGAATATGACGTATAGTTTTATTCAGGGTTTTATTTATGGGTTTATAATTGTATTTTCGTATAGATATATTGATTCACTTTTAGGAGTATAGAGTTATGAGTAAATATCATATAAGCAAAAATGGATATACCTTAATGAAGAATGGCGAAGCAGTACAAGTTGGTCAGGTTTTAACCTCTTTTAGAGGTGAGACTTATACTATTACTGGTGGTAATCCACCACATAAACCTAGTAGTCAGGGTAAAGTCTGGGTCACTGATGGTGACTGGAGTCAAGAATTATATCCTTCAGTCTTTGAATGTAAATGGGTAGAGGAGGTATAGAACTATGGCTGAAGAAAAGATAGCTTATGTAATCTGTGTAGATGGTATAGAGTTTAGTGAACCATGCGATAACATTTTAACTGCCAGAGACGTTGCTGATGATTTCGAACGCAAAGGCTATAAAGATGTAGAAATTTATTGTTATGAAGAAAGGGTGTAAAATTATGAATAGACTTATGCAAATTTCAAACCATGTGGATATAGCTTTAGATGCTAAGGTAGTTAGATATTGTGACGAAACTCAGGTAGTGCTATCAATGCTCAATAACCCTAGAGAGGCTCTGGAAGAAGATAGAGTTTATATTGTACATGATGTTAGCTTTCTTGATGGTTGCTCTGTATTCTGGGGTCACTACGACCTAACTTTTGAACAAGCAGTAAAGAGTTTTAACTACAAAGCAAGTAAGAAGTAATTAAAATGAAGATAAATAATTAGTAAGTAAGTTTCTTACGAACTTACTAATTATTTATTCTTCACAAAAGGAGATGGCGATGTTCAATGTTCACTGTAAAGCGGTTCAAGAATACTCTCAGCGTAATGCTGACAATATGTCAGACACTATACTCATGGTAGTACTATCTATCCAACAAAACTGGTTAAGTGTCGGCAACCAAATGGCTGATGTTAGAAATAACAAAATAGATTCTAAGTTTCTTTGGGGTAACAAGCTAAAGACTTATCAATATCTAATGGCTAACAAGCACAAGATGTTTGCCCAAGTCAAAGCAGTGCTAGTAAGTAATAAAAACTATGACGACAGAGCAATGTCGCTGATGAAGATATTCCTTAGAGTTGACGGATTAGGTTTACCTAAAGCAGGTTTCTGCTGTCAGCTAATAGCAGGAATGGTTGGTTGTATGGATATTCATAACATTAGAATGTATGATTTAGACCCTAAGACTTTGAAGCTCAACCCTAAACCTAAGACTGAGAAGGCTAAGCAAGCCAATGAAGACAAGACAAAAACCTATATAGCTTTATGTCATGCTTATGGTTGTGAGAATCTATGGAACTCATGGTGTGAGAATCTAGCTACTAAATCTAAGCGGTGGCAAGATGCTAACCATGTATCGGAAGTCCACTATACTTATCTGATTGGAGAATAGTTATGACTGTAATTGAAATAAACTTAGAGTTTGAAGCCGATGAGGTTACAGAAGCAGATGTTTATAATTATATAAACGAATTAATCGAAAACAATTCTTTATCTTACGAGGTTAAATAGTTATGAAGACTAAGTTTAGAGTTTATATTGTTGAAAAGATAGAGTACTGCTATACAGTAGAAGCTGAGAATAGTAATGATGCCGCAGATAAAGTTATGGACGGAGACTATGACGATAATACCTATGAAATCTTAGACTCTTATGACTCTCACATAACTGATATAGAGGAGGTCGTAGATGAAGAATGAAACCTATACAGTTTGGGTTGGTGGTGTTGAAGCCAACAATTATCCAGTAGCCTTAGACGTAGCCCACGATATAGCTGATGAATACATTGGTCAGGGCTATGAAGATGTTGAAATCGAGGAGATAAAACATGACTGATAAAGAATTTATTGAAGCAGTATTTGAAGAAGTCTATGGCGATAATGCTATCAACAGAGGCTTCAGCAAGCAAGATGTAATTGAAGAATTACAGAACACGAGTAACAATTATAGAGGCTATGAAAATAGCGACACCCACGTATGGTATGAGATATAAGACTATGAACTTACAAGAGATGTTAGATGAATATATAAACTATAAAATAGAAGCAGTCCTTGACGTAGCTTTAGCTAACAAGGAAAAAACTGTAGCCAAAGAGTTAGAAACAATGACACAGAAACTAAAGGCTCTGCAGGAATGGATGATAGAGTTTGACAATAACCAAGATGAGATTAGGTCATTGGCTGACGAGAACGAATATAACTTAGAACGTCAGGAAGAAAGGCTCAATGAGTTAGAAGAGGTTAGTGTAGAATCAAACACAGGTGTCATAGAATCTAAGATTAAAGAATCTTTAAGCAAAATTAAACTGACTGTGGAGTAAAACTATGGAACTTCCAACTCTAGAAGAGTTTGAAAAGACTTGTGCAAAACACCT
>Ga0209603_1004685_pt1 | contig 11280 bp, 10 predicted proteins | sample COGITO_mtgs_1206_FD_184812 | JGI IMG/M metagenome (GOLD analysis project Ga0209603, IMG submission 184812) | Pelagic marine microbial communities from North Sea - COGITO_mtgs_120607 (SPAdes) (version 2) | ecosystem: Environmental > Aquatic > Marine > Epipelagic ... | reverse complement strand
CGGTGTCAAAAATCGTTCCGCTCTGACACGAACGGCGTTCTCAGCAGCTGCAAAGCAGCCAGGCCTCAGCTTCAGACTCGTGTGATCACAACACCCGAACCCGTGTGATTTGCGCAGCCCCTCCTAACACCAAAGTCATAGCGCGTATGGGTGAATCTTTTCTTCTAAGACCCCGCCATGGGGTCTTAGAAGAAGAAACGGTGAAGCCTGGACACCAGTGGTGTTTGTTCACCCGAACGCATCCGGCGGCCTCCGCGACGATCAACGAGTCCGAAGAGATGGAGGGTGGCACTCCAACTCTCACGTTTTATGGCGGGCCCGCGGATCACAGCCACACACGCACAACCTGTGGGCCAAGGGTCGAAGAAACGACTGCAACGTCAAGCCGTTCGCGCTCGAAGAGTTGGTTGCACGCGTCCACGTTGCACTTCGTCGGAACAACGGTGCGGCCTCGGCGAGTAGTCGGATGCAGGTCGGAGATCTCATTCTTGACGGTGATGCCCACCGCGTCTGGCGAGGCGCCAACGAGGTGGCGTTGTCGGCGACTGAGTTCAAGTTGCTGCGCTGTTTGATGTCGAACGCCGGGCGCGTCGTCAGCCGTGGTCAAATCCTCGATCATGTGTGGCACTACGACTTCGACGGGGAATCGGCGATCATCGAGTCCTTCGTCAGCAACCTGCGCAAGAAGGTCGACAACCGCGATCCAAAGCTCATTCACACGATCCGCGGCATCGGGTACAGCATCCGAGAACCTTCGTGACGTTACGCGCCCGACTCCTCGTGGGCGTGTTCGGTGTCGCCGTTGTGCTTGCCCTGGTCGGAATCTCCATCACGGTGACCCAGCGCGACCACTTCTACAACCAGCTCGACCGGCAGCTCGAAGTCATCGAAGACGTCATCACCCGCTTCGCCGACCGGCCATCCCCCGCACTCCTTGGAGACAGCGATTTGATCCTGGGCAACGCCTACATCGGTGTCGTCTTGCCAGACGGCAACTTGCTTCCGATTGCAACACCGGTCGACGACCCCGAACTCGTGCCAGCTATAGCGGATGGCCAAGATCTCAACAGCCCAGCGACCATAGGAACGATCTCCGGAAACGCGGACCAGGTCCGTGCGCTCACCGTGCTCCGTGCGGGCGGTCCGACCGTTGTCATTGCACTGCCGACGACCGAGGCTGAGGAATCTCTCCGGTCACTCGTCCTCGCTGAGCTAGCCGCAGGTGCGGTGATCCTCGCAGTCCTCGCCCTCTTCGTGTGGTCGATGATCCGTCACGGTCTCCGACCGATCCGCAAGATGACCGACGCCGCCGACGCCATCACTGCGGGCGCCGTCGATCGCCGGGTCGAACAGCCGACCGGTCACACCGAAGCTGCCCGACTCGGACGCGCGCTGAACCTCATGATCGACAGAACCCAAGATGCCGAGGCGCAACGATCTCGTTTCACCGCCGATGTCAGCCACGAACTCCGAACTCCGCTCACCACACTGCAGGGTTACGCGACGCTCTACCAGCAGGGTGCTCTCGAAGAACCGGGGGCACTTGACGACGCAATGCGACGAATCAGCGATGAGGCCGGACGCATGAAACGCATCGTCGAACAACTGCTCACGCTGTCCGACCTTGATGAACGTCGACCGCCCGACGTTGCAGCAGTGGTCATGCACGATCTGCTCAACGACATCGCAGCAGACATATTCGCCGCCCAGCCCGAGCGTGTCGTCACCGTCAACGCCGATAGCGACGTCATTGCGCATGCGAACGGTGACCAACTCTTCCAGGCTCTTACCGCGTTGGCTTCCAACGCAATGAGGTACACCTCAGCCGACTCTCCGATTGAACTTGACGCAACCGCTATCAAAAACGGCGTTCGAATTGAGGTCCAGGACCACGGTCCCGGAATCCCAGCATCTGACGTGCCGCATGTCTTCGAACGTTTGTATCGGAGCGATAGGGGCCGGACGCGGACTTCGGGTGGTAACGGACTCGGACTCGCGATAGTTGCAGCGATCGCTCACGCACACGACGGGAGGCGGGGCGTCGATCCAACACCCGGCGGCGGGGCCACGTTCTGGATCGAGCTCCCAAGCGATGATGGCCGCTGACGTTGCCACTGTGTGTTGAGGTGATGGGTATTCATCCGGCTGGTTTCGTCTGCTCCCCAAGCCGTCCGTGTTGGAGCTCCGATATCGACCAGCGGCGGACGCAGATGATTGATAACGATTTGTTCGGTCCCGGCACCAACAAACCGTTCAGGCTCGGGCGTCCGGCAACGTGAAGACGAACCGGGCCCCACCGAGCCGCTCGCTGAACTCGACGCGGACTTCGCCACCGAGTGAGTCCACCAACTCGGCAACAATCGCGAGTCCGAGTCCGAAGCCTCCGTCGGACCGGGTTCTCGACTCGTCAAGGCGCACAAATCGTTCGAAGATCCGCTTGCGATCCCCGGGCGCCACACCCGGTCCGTCATCGTCGACCGCAACGCTGACTCGTCCATCGATGCTGTCGAGGTCGATCGCGATCGCCTGGGTGGCGTGGCGTAACGAGTTGTCGAGCAGGTTGCGAACCACTCGGCGCAGCTGCTCAACATCACCGTTCACCTGACCCGCCGAGACTCGAGAGACGTCGATCTGGATGGGTGATGGCACCCGGCGGGCCTCTTCGAACACAATGTCGTCGAGATCGACTGCGGTCCAATGCTCACTTCTCGACACACCCGCATCCGTCCGTGCGATCAGCAGCAGATCGTCGACGAGACGCTCCATTCTGATGTCCTCTTCCAGCACGCTGTCGGCGATCTCGCGCCAATCGGGAGCATTCGTGGACTGCGCTACTTCGAGCACGTGCCGGATGACGGCAATGGGCGTGCGCAGCTCGTGCGACGCCGCGCTCACGAAGTCTCGCTGAGCACGCGTGCCCGACTCGAGGCGCACGAGCATGTCGTTCAACGTGTCGGCGAGCAGTCGGATCTCGTCATCGGTTGTCGGCTGGGACACGCGGCGGTCAAGACCACTCACGGTGATGTCAGCAACCTCAGCTCGCATCGAGTCAACCGGTCGGAGTGCCCGACGGACGACCAGCCAGGTAGCGGCGCCGGCCAGCGTCGTGAGGGCTAGGCCGGTGATCGTCAGCGTCCAAGTAGCAACCCGGGCCGTTTGTTCCATGTCTACGAGCGTGGTTCCAACGGCGATCGTGACCGGCCCCGCCGGACTGTTCTGTTCGGTGACGACCAGCCGGAACACCTCGTCGTCACCCGACGTCTGGCGGACGGTGATCTGCGACGAATCCGTGAGCGTGTCGACCGGAGGTTGACCGCGCACGTTGGTGCTCGATGCGATCACGTCGCCGGCGAGGATGATCTGTGCGAAGGACGTCCCGTCGTCAGGAATCGTGATGTCGCGCGGTGCGATACCGCTCGCCACAAGAACGCCCAGATCGGCGGCACGCAGAGCCAACGCCGTGTCGATGTTGTCCAACATCGTTCGCCGCAGAACCGTCAACAGCGTCAGCCCCGAGACAACCAACGTCAGCGCGAAGAGCAGGGTGACCAGAATGGTGGTGCGACCACGAACCGACGACGACAAGTTCATTGCCGGTTCTCGCGCAATCGGTAGCCGACGCCGCGGACCGTCTCGATGGTCGTTCGCCCAAACGGTTCGTCGACCTTGCGGCGGAGGTGCCCGACGTACACCTCGACGATGTTCGCATCGCCAGCAAAGTCGAGATCCCACACGTGGTCGAGAATGTGCTGCTTGGAAAGAGTGTTGCCGGCGTTGCGCATCAGGTGCTCGAGCACCGAGAACTCCCGTGCGGTCAGCGTGATCTCCTCCTCGCCCCGATGGCAGGTACGGCTGCCCGGGTCGAGCACGAGGTCATCTACTCTGAGTACGGTCGGACGAACGTCGGGACCACGCCGAAGCAGCGAGCGAAGGCGGGCGACGAGGACGACGTGGGAGAACGGTTTGCGGAGGTAGTCGTCGGCACCGGTGTCGAGCGCTTCGGCTTCGTCGAGATCACCGTCCTTAGCGGTGAGCATCAGGATCGGTGTCCAGTCTTCGCGCTCACGCAGGGTGCGGCACACGACGAAGCCGTTCGTGCCCGGCAGCATGATGTCAAGGACGATCGCGTCGTACGAGTTGACGTCGCTCATCCAGAGCGCTTCGGTGCCGTCGTGGACGACGTCGACCGAGAAACCGTCTGCAGTCAGCCCGGCCTGCAAAGAGCCAGCCAACTTCACCTCGTCCTCGACGACCAGCAGCCTCATGACGACAGTGTGCCAGGAGCGGCGGAGCGCCAGTTCGATGCCCAACGCGCTTCCTGAAGGTGCATTCAGCTGGATTCAGGGACCGTTCAGCAGCGCTGTGCAGGATCATTCGCAATCACTCGAAACGCACCTGAAAGGACGTCGACATGTACGACGCAACTCCACCGAGGTCCCCCCTCAACAGTCCACCCACCCCGCGGTACCACCCGGCGGGTACGTCACCGACGTGGCAGCCACCTGTCGGTCCGACGCCCGTGCCCGAGTCGACACCTCCGGCGAAGGGGCGACTCAGCCGAGGGAGCGCGGTGGTCCTTGCGCTGGTCGCCGTCGCCGGAGGCACGGTGGGCGGCGCGGTCGCCGGCCGAACCTCTGCGCCGGATGCCGTCGTCGCCGTCGCAACGCCGGACGCCCAGTTGGCGTCGATCGGCGACCCGGTCGTGACGACGCCGGTTGACATCTCCGCTCTCGTCGAGGAGGTGCGTCCGAGCGTGGTACGCATCGACGCGATCACATCGGCCGGCAGCGGGACAGGGACCGGCTTCGTCATCTCGGCCGATGGTCGCATCGCGACCAACGCGCACGTGGTCGGTGATGCAGCGACCGTCGAGGTCGAGTTCTCAGACGGCGCCAGGGCGGCCGCTACCGTGCTCGGTTCGGCGCGGTCGGAGGACCTCGCCGTGATTCAAGTGGACCGCAACGACCTGACGCCTGTCGAGTTCGGCTCATCGGACGATCTCAAGGTGGGTGAACGTGTGGTTGCCATCGGCAACTCGCTCGGCTTCGAGGGCCCGGCAACGGCCACCGAAGGCATCGTGTCGGCACTCGGCCGTGCGATCCGAACCGATGACGGGAACCGCTTGACTGAGCTCATTCAGACCGATGCGGCGATCAACCCGGGGAACTCCGGTGGCCCGCTCTTCGATCTCGATGGCAAGGTGGTGGGGATTAATTCGGCGGGTTCGCTCCAGGCGCAGAACGTCGGTTTCGCAATTGCTGCGGACCCAGCGCAGCCGATTCTCGATACCTTGTCGAGCGGTGAGCCGGTGCTCCGGGCGTTCCTCGGAATCAGCTCCGCTCCGCTCACGCCCGAGACCGCAGCCCAGCTCGGTGTCGAGGACACGAGCGACATCCGCGGTGCGGTGGTGCTCGACGTCACCGTCGGGTCGGCGGCCGGGGCCGCCGGGCTCCGTGCCGGTGACGTCATCACGGCGATCGACGGCGACACGGTCGAGACGCCCGAGAACGTCGGCGACGCGATCGCCGCCCGTGACCCTGGCGACACGATCCGTCTCGCGGTCGTACGCGACGGCGTCGAAGCAGCTGTCGATGCCGTGCTCGGCTCCCGCCAGGCCTGACCGACTTGCCGTGTCAGTTGGATCGCCAGCGAAGCGTGGGAGCTTCGACTGCCAATTTGGTGGCCCGTCATCCCATCTTGTCGAGGGCGCTCAACCCGTCCGAGATCGGCACGTACGGGAGCGATCAGAGGCGCGAGATCACTCATGGTGGTGTGCGGCTTGATCACCACACCAACTCCCTTGTGATTCATGCATCCACACCCGCCGAGAAAACCCACACCCCGTATGGGCGGGACCCTTTGCTTCTAAGATCCCATCATGTCCGCACCGTCCGGCGACACCGATGCCATCTCCTCAGGTGGATCGTGTGCGCCGCACGATGTGTGGATGCTCCTCGCGATCGAGCAGGCCGAGGCGGCGCAACGCCACGACGACGTGCCTGTCGGTGCGGTCGTTGTCCACCAGGGGCAGGCGATCGCGGCACGGCACAATGAGCGCGAACTGACCGGAGACCCGGTCGCGCACGCCGAGGTGCTCGCAATGCAGGACGCTGCAACGCAGATCGGTTCCTGGCGCCTCCACGAGTGCACGCTGTACGTGACGCTCGAGCCGTGCGCTATGTGCGCAGGCGCAATGGTCAACGCCCGTCTCGAACGTGTGGTCTACGGGGCGACCGATCCGAAGGCCGGTGCCGCTAACAGCCACTTCCACCTGCTCGACGGTGCGACCCTCAACCATCGCGTCGACGTCGTCGTGGGCGTTGAGGCTGAACGCTGTGGCGAACTACTCCGTACGTTCTTCCGCGCCCGTCGTTCCTGACGTGGCGACGCTCTGCGGCGGCCGCCATGGCGTCTGGTGTCACTTGCGGCGGAGGCTGCCAATGAGACGCTGGAGCGCACCAGAGCGATCGTTGGTGCTGCCGCCGGGGACTTCGTCGACAACTACGTCACCTGCAACAGCTGCAGTGACCTCATCATGCCCTGCTCGGGCATAGATGGCTTCGGCACTGTCATCCATCGTCGGTGGAGGGAATCCATCGAACGCTGACGGCGCAGTCTCAACAACCGGTGGAAGAACGGAAGTTGCCACAGCAGGGACCGGAACCACGACGACGGGTTCCGCCACCGTATCGACGGCATCGAACTGCAGCGGCGCGATCGGCTCAACGGGCAGGAGATCAGCGACTGCAACAGGGGCCGCCGGAGCGGGCGCCGACGACGCTGACTCGATGGCGTCGAGCGCACGGCGCACGGCATCAACGACCTCTTCAGGTTGGTGATCCTCAGGCAGATTGTCGTCCGTCACCACCAGCGTGGGCAGTTCGAAGCTGAAGGAAACGGGAGCCGGTGCGGGCGCTGATGGAACGACGTCTTCTACCGGCGACGCATCCGCCACCGATGCGGCCACTTGGGCATCGAGCATCGACTGCACCATCGATTCGTCAAAGGGGAGCTGGCGCTCGGGCACATCGAGCAGGTCGTCGCCCAGCGACTCGTCCCATTCGATGTGCACGCCGTCGTCGACGTGATCGGGCAGATCAGCCAGGTCAGGCTGCTCACTCGTGATCGACGTGTCGATCTGGGTGACTTCGTTGACCGGGACCCGTTGCACAAGGACATCGTGTCGTTGATCGAACGGGACAACGAACCACCGGTGAACGCCAGAGGCGTGGTGGCGGTAGGCCGTCAGGGTGATCGAACTCGTGACGGTGTTGGCAAGCAAGGTCACCACGTCGTCGGTCGCAAGTTCGACAACGACCATCACCGCGTCACGGTCAACAGACGCATCACGATCGAACAGCCGGCCAAGATTCTCGACGTCCCCAATCCGAATGACCCCACGTTCAATCTGCATCGGAGTAACCACGTCAGCATCGATAAGTCGCTCGCAAATCGACGGGCCGCCGGCCCGGACCGCGTAGTACGCGTGGCCACTGTCGAGGTACACGCTGACGCTCGGCTGTGACTGGAAAATGATCTCGCCCGTGAATTGCTGGGCTCGCGCCGTGTCGAGCACGCGCCATCCTGCGTGCTCGCCGTCGGCAGCCAACGCGTCAAGGGTGGCGGGCGCCATCCCAGCGCCGCCCGTTGGAGTGTTGATCGGTGAGGACATGTCAGGCCACCCCGGCGCCGCTCGCCATGAGCGCGTTGGATTCAACGTGAGTGAGAAGCGTGACCAAAATCTCGACGACAACTTCTCGACCGGAATCGGCGTCGTTGAGTTGGCAGGGAACCACTGGTTGGCTGTCCGCCGCACCAAGTGACCGAGCAATACGCCGGGCAGCTTGGGGATCGTCGCATCGATTGACCGCAATGACGGCCGGCACTTGCAGGTCGGCAAGCAACGACCGAAGTTCGACGCCGGCCGGCGCGTGAGTCGCCGGCGCTTCAGCATCGAGAACGAACGCAACGATGTCAACGTCGCCCTTCAGAATGTTTGTCATGAACCGGAACCGAGGCTGACCCGGGGTGCCGAACAACAGCAGCCGAACGTCATTGTCGTCGATGGCATACGTACCGAAGTCCATTGCGACCGTGGTGTGCGCCTTGACCGCCGATTCGTCACCGCTCGTAACGACATCGGTTGAGATGACCTCGGTCTGGGACACCGATTGGATCAACGAGGTCTTTCCAGCTGCGTACGGCCCCGTGACGAGGATTTTGAACGTATGGTCCGACATCATTGATCGCCGGCGAGCCAGTAGGCCTTGGCCTGTACGAACTGACGCATCGATTGCTGATCGACACGACGCGTCGTCAGCAGGGCAAGCACGCGTTTCGAACCGAGTGGCCAGAGCAGCAAGAGGCCCTCGTCGTGGTCGATGACCAACTGGCGAAGCTCGGAGCCGCCGCCCATGGCAGCCAACTGGTGGGCAAGACCCATACCCGCAGCAAACACGGCTGCATGCGCCGCCGAGTTCGGCATTCCTGCACTCCGAGCCACAGCGAAACCGTCGACCGAGGCGAGGAGCGCGCCGTTGACGCCATCAACTGCAGAAGTCATCTCGTCCAGAATGATCGCGAGCGGGGGCGTCACGGACGCTCCGTCGACAATTGCTACGGGCGGAGGGGCGAGCGGCGTCGTTGTTGGGGGCGTCGCGCCGCCCGCAGCAGGGGCAACCGGCACCATCGGAATCTGCTGATTCATCTCCGCGCCACCCCCTTCATTTCTCGTCTTGACCGAATCCATACATTACTATCGGTCCAAAGCGATCGGAGCTTGAACAGGGGTGTCACCGCATCGCGCCCTGAACGTCGCGCGCCCACCGTCCGCTGTTCATCTGGCTTCGTGACCGCCCAGGACGCCGTTTTTCACGCTAGCGTGAACTTCGGAAGGCTGCCAGAGCGGACGAATGGGACGGCCTCGAAAGCCGTTGAAGTCTTTCAGGCTTCCGTGGGTTCGAATCCCACGCCTTCCGCCAGTAACAACACCCTTGGGCTCCGGCTCGGGGGTGTCGTTCGTTTTCGGGTCAGTCGCAGATGGTTTCGTTCTCGGGCGCTTCGAGTTGCACGAGGTAGTCATGGATCACATCGTCGATGCAGTCGTTCACGCCATACCCGGTGTGCTGGTTTGCCACGACCACTACGAGGCGACCGTCTTCAAGCGCAGCAGCCATCTTGCGGCTGCTGTCGAGTGGTGTACTCGGATCGCCAGTCGTGCCGACAACAACAATTGGCCCAGCGCCAATGCCCGTGATTTCAATCCGTGGGTCAATCGATTCGGGAAAGAACGAACACGAGTAGGAACCGGTCGAATACGGGAAGAGCCGAGGTGCCGCTCCGATCAGTTGTTCGGCGTCGGCGTCGGCCTCTTCGATCGTGGGGCGATCAGGGTCGTCCGCACACGAGATGGCCTGGAACGATTCGAGCAGGTTGCTGTAGCTGCCATCAGAACGGCGTTGGTAGTACCCGTCCTGCAAGGCCAGCAAGCCGTCGCCATTACCGTTCGCAGCATCGTCGAGCGACTCCTCGAGCGTCGGCCAGAACTGATCGGAGTACATCGCGCGCACCACGCCGGTCACGGCGACGCCGAGACTGATGTCGGCGCGGCCCTCCGGTCCTGCCAAGGGAGACTCGTCCAACGTGGCGAACAGCTCGTCGAAGGCACCTTCGGCGTCGCCATCGTTGTGGAACGCACACGAACTCTCTGCGCTGCACTCGGCAAGAAACGTGTTCAACGCAGCCTCGAAGCCAACCCACTGCTGCCGGGTTGCCTCGATGCTGTCTGCGTTCGGGTCGGACGCGCCGTCGAACACCGCGGCGCGCACGGTGGCCGGATACATCGTGGCCCACACGGCTCCGAGCTCGCTGCCGTAGCTGAACCCGAAATACGACGCCTGTTCCTCACCGAGCGCCTGGCGGATGGCATCCATGTCGCGAGCTGAGTTGTTCGTGCCGATGTACTGCAGCGGCCGACCCACGCGATCGATGCAGCGCTGTGCGAACTCCTCAGCAAGGTCGACCAATTCGTTCTTCTCGTCGTCGTTATCGGGCGTGATGTCACCGGTGGCGTAGAAACGGTCGTATTCGTCATCATCAACGCAGTCGACCGCTCCGTCGCTGATTCCGGTACCGCGCGGGTCCCAGGCAATGACATCGAATCGCTTCGTCAAGGCAGGTTCAAACCAGGTGGTGGCGTTGATTGCCATCGAGCTGGCGGGTGACCCCGGCCCGCCATTGTTGACCAACATGATCCCGACGCGGTCGCCGTCAGCCCGATGCCGCGCGACATAGAGGTCGATCGTCTCGCCCTGCGGGTCGGCGTAGTCGAGCGGCACAGTCAGGCGGCCGGCGTCAACACGCCCTGCCGTCTGTTCCCAGACAATCTCGTAGTCAAGCGGTTCAGGCGGCAACGTGCTGGGCGGCAACGTGTCGCCCGCCTCCACAGTTGTCGGTGGCGTCACGGTCGTCGTGGTGGTCGCTGGGACCGACGTGATCTCGCGAGTCTTCGGCGCGGGCGCAGCATCAGAAGCCGTGCACGCCCCAACCAAAAGTGCCCATCCGATCACGGCAGGAACAACACGACGCATCGCCATGCAGCGTACGGCCGGACACGTCGTAGCGTTGCACCCATGCGGATGGCTCCACACCACATGATGCCCGGTGACAAAGATGCGCTCGACGGGATCAAACTCGCCGACGGCACCTACGCGCGAGTGTGGCAATTCGCTCGCCCGTACCGCCGAACGATCACGCTCTTCTTGCTTGCGATTCTCGCTGCCGCTTTGCTTGCACTCGTGCCGCCGTTTGTCGTCAGGGAGATCATCGACTCGTCGATCCCTAACTCGGACCGCGACGCCATCAAGGTCTTGGCAGGGATTGCGGTCGCCGCAGCTCTTGCCGACGCGGGGCTTGCGATCTTCCAGCGGTGGTGCAGTTCCCGCGTCGGCGAAGGGCTCATCTACGACCTCCGACGCGCTCTCTTCGCCAAAGTCCAACGGATGCCGATCGCATTCTTTACCCGCACCCCGACCGGGGCGATCACATCCCGCCTGAGCAGCGATGTCGTGGGTGCACAGTCCGCTGTCACCAGCACTCTCGGCAGCGTGGTGAGCAACGTGATCGTGCTGACCACGACCCTCGCCGCCATGATCGCCCTCGAGTGGCGCCTCACGTTGCTCACCTTGATCGTCCTGCCGGTGTTCATCATTCCCGCCCGTCGCGTCGGCACGCGCCTGCAAGGGATCTCGCGGGAGCAGATGGGCCACAACGCCGCCATGA
>Ga0209603_1004680_pt1 | contig 11289 bp, 16 predicted proteins | sample COGITO_mtgs_1206_FD_184812 | JGI IMG/M metagenome (GOLD analysis project Ga0209603, IMG submission 184812) | Pelagic marine microbial communities from North Sea - COGITO_mtgs_120607 (SPAdes) (version 2) | ecosystem: Environmental > Aquatic > Marine > Epipelagic ... | reverse complement strand
TTGGTTTGGTGCATGGTCTATAAAGAATTGTAATACATTATCTAAGAATGTAATTAAATCTTTTACAACATCTGTGTCTTTCCATTCATCATACAATTCTAAATTTAAAGATGATAGACAACAGACTGCTGTTCTTTCTTCATTTGTTGGAAGATGTATTTCATTACATAAATTTGAACCATGAATTTTTAATCCTTTTTTCTTCATTGGTTTTGGTAGATAACGATTTGCAGTATCAATAAAATTTAAATAAGGTTCACCTGTTCTAAATCTTGTTTCTAATATTGTTTCCCATATCTTTCTAGCTTTATGTGTTTCTCTAACTGTATCATCATTTGGGTCTAGTAGATTCCAGTCTTCATTGTCTTGAACTGCTGTCATGAATTCATCGCTTATATTGACTGCATGATGCATATTTAGACACTTTCTACCTACATCCCCTGTTGGTATCCTAATAGTTAAAAACTCCAGAATATCAGGGTGTGACACATCCATATACGCCGCATATGAACCCTTTCTAGTCTTCCCTTGTCGATATGCAGTCATGTCTGCATCGACTGTATGTAGAAATGGAACAGGACCTGGAGCAATGTCTGATACTGAACGAACATCAGACCAATGTCCACCGACACCCCCACCTTTAACTGATAACCATCTTAATTCAGATGTGTGGTCAATCAAGCCTTCGAGGGTGTCTGGCACATAGGATAGAAAACATGAGATTGGTAATGCTTTTACTTTCTCATTTGGTTTGGGTGCATTTGACAATACAGGTGATGCAAACATAAACCATTTGTTAGAAACATAATTGTAAATTCGTTGTGCAAATTTTGTATCACCATAACAATATGCTTTAGCTGCACGAGCAAATGCCATCTGTGGTGAATCTTCTCCCTCTATACAATAATAATCTTTTAATAGTTTTGCAGCTTGTGTTGAAAGTAATTTGTCTTTATCTGTTTCTATACTGATTCCGAGATAAGTTTTTTTCATTTTTTAATTCTACCTTTTTCCAAAAAACGAATTGTGTTTTAGCTTCAATGCCAGAATACACATGTTCATTTATAATTGTTTTAATTTCTGTGTCTGTTCTACCAGACATTACCATTTCATTAATATCTTTTTCTTTTACATACTCAGGCCATAATACAACTGAGTAACCATCATCTATAAACTTACCAATTTGTTTTACAATTTCTTTATTACGAGGTTCATTATCAGGTATAAGAATTAAATTTTCTTTTTTCTTTTTAATTCTTAAATCTGATTGAGCTGTTGCAATACAGTTTTCTAAAAACAAACTATCAATCGGGCCTTCAACAACATAAACTTTTTTATTCCAATCTACATTATTAAGACCATAAATTTTATCTTTCTCTGAATCAAGAACAATTGTTATATACTTTGGAATTTCTTTTCCAAATGCTCTTCCTTGAAAAGCAAACACTTTATTCTGTTCATCAAAAAAAGGTATCACTAATCTTGGATGGTCACCATCTAGACTAGGAAACTTATTTGGTACTAAAGTATTAACCCATTCATAAAATTTTGGAGCAAGAAATAGTTCATGATGAGTGTGACTTGGTATTTGTCTACTCTCTAAATATTTCTTTACAGGATGTGTATGCTCCAATTTTGATACTTTAATAAGAGATTTCAATAATGAATCTTTTACTAAAAACTTAGGTTGTTTGAACTGACTCATGTCAGGTTCATATTCTTTTTTCTTGTACCTTTCTAGTATATATTCATTGTGAATTTTAGAGTCAACATGTTTTAAAAAGTTCTTTAAACTGGCTCCAACTCCACAGTTATGACACTTATATATCATAGAATTCTCTTTACGAAAGATGAATCCTCTTGCTTTAGTTTGGGATTTTTGAGAATCCCCACAATATGGACAACGAAAGTTATAAACTCCATCAGACTTTTTCTTAAATTGTTTTAATTGTGATGATACTAAAAGTAGATATTTTTGGTCAATATAATACATTGTTGTTATACTAACACAAGTATACACGAAATGTCAAGGGTTTACATAAAATATCTCATATAAGATGAAGCGATGAATCCTACGACTATAGAACCCCCAATAATCAAGTATTTCCATTTTTCTAATGTTCCTACTCTTTCAGAAATATCCATTCTTAATCTTCTCATTTCGTTTTCTGCTTCATAGTGTTGTTTAGTCATTAACTCTGTCATTTCTTTTGTACTTGTAGTAATTCTAGAGTGTAATTCTTTTACATCATTTGAGAACTCTGCAGCCTGTCTAACTTGAACATCTTCTTGTTGAGATATCTTTTCTTCATGAACTGCCAACATACGATTAATACAGTTAGATACATCTGTTATCTTTGTGATAGCAGTATCTAAACGACCATGAATTTGTTTCATGTCCGATACTTCTTTTTTAAGAAGTTCTACATCTAATTCTATGTCTGTAACAGCCATGTTATCTTTTCCTTATTTCATTTTTTAAATTTTGTATTTCACTTTCTAGTGAATCAATCTTTTTGGTAATCTTAGGATATCTTTTACGCCATGCATTCTCATCTTGTTTGAACCATGTCCAACCCCACCTTTCAACTAAGAAGTCTAGAGTTGCATCAAACTTGGAATACATCCACAATCCCATTCTTGTGTCTTTGAAATATGCTAGGAAAGCAGCACCGAGTAATGCTCCAACAATAGCAGTATAAATCCATAGGCGGTCATCCGCCATTCTCTCTATCATTTCCCACATTTTTAAATACCTTTTCTAGGTGCTGAACTATTGATTGCCCAACGGCCAAACATTCTTACTGAATAGTATGCAGACCATATTTTCCATTTAGACACTTCGGGTTCTGCAGATAACATGCCTTCTAAAAACATTCTGTCTGCAATCCATCTATAACATTCTCTTTCTTTTTTAGATTCTATAATTCCTTTTTTCAATGCACCATTTATTTTTTCATACATGATATCATGTACTACAGCTGCACGAGCAACATCAAAGGGTGCTATAAATGACCAACATATTCTAGGAACTGATGCTAAGTCTGTGACATATCCTTTTGGAACTGTGATTGTGTTTGTTGTTTTTGTTACTTGTATTCCACACTCAACTAACATTTCTCTTTCTTCTTTAGTAAGAAGACCAGATTTAAATTTGAGTGGAGCATCTAGTGACCAATTTCTTGGTGGAATAAACTTAGCGTCTAAAAATCCGTTGAAAGAACCCATTATTTTGTTACCTCTTGTTTTTCTTTATCTTTATTTATAACATCTGATTCGTAGTAATCTTTGTACTCATCTATCATAACATTGAGTTTCATCATGTGAGCTCTAATTTGTGCAAAGTTTTTTGCAAGTAACTGAAAGTCATTATCACTCAATCCAAATATTACAGGGTCAATTCCTTGTTCTTTCATTTTCTTAAATACTTCATCAGCATTTTCAGATGTAATAATAATCCATTTTAATTTTTCTAACTCTTGAATTGTTGGTTTTTCTAAGTCAAGGGGTTGTCTTTCAACTTCCATTGTAAAGATGTCCAACTTCTTTATTGAACTACAACCAGAAAGTGACAAAACACCAGCAATTAATATTACACTAATAAGATTCATAATTTGGATTTGCGATTGAAGGACATTCTGTATTTATTTCACTTTTCTTTGTTGCGTTGATTTCCTTTTCTGTTAAAGGTGAACCACCAGCAATCTCAATACATCTGCCTGCTCTTTCACTACCTCTGTTGACTAATTTTTCTACAAGTTTTGGTTTCTCATTTGCAAGTTTACCAAAATCTCTTGCCCCTTTGTTAAATCTTTTATCTAATGCATTAATATCTTTTTGTAGATTATTAACTAAAGTATTCATCTTCTTGTTTGCTTCAAGAATTTTACCAAAGTCTTCTTTTTGTTTTGCAATCACTTGTTTTTGTGATTCGATTGAAAGTTCTAATTGAATTTGATTGGCCTGTAGGATGGCATTGTCAGAGCGTAATTTCATGACATAAACACCAACACCAGAGATGCCAATGAATACTACTGCCATGATTATCACTCTAACACTACCAAACATAATTCACTAACCTTTTTTAAAAATTAAATATATACCATAAATTATAGCAGCATAAGCCACTAGATGAAGTATAGGACTTCCTAATAAAATTAGTATTCCTGTTCCAATAAAAGCTCCACCAGACCAAGATGATAACTCACCTAGTTTTTCTTTTATTGATTCCATTAACATACCTAACATAAGTTTACTCCTTTGTTGTTGTATCTTCTCGCTCATCCATAGTAAATTCTTGATTGAGAGTTACTATATGTCTATTAGGTTTATTCTCTGCATTACTTGCTTTTACTTTTACCATTTTACCAAGTTTGTTTAGTGAATCAACCTTTCCTCTCTCTAAATCTTTTCTAATAACATCTTTTACTTTATCAAGTACTAAATCTATAGCATCACCATGTTTCATTACTAATGGTGATTCTTTTAATTTTTTACTTTTCTTTTTTTTTGAAGCATTTAAATCTGCAGTAGGTACATAACCATTTATACCAGGCCCTGTACTTGTTCTGTGTAAAGCATATGAATCTACATAATCTTCTGTGAACATTCGAAAAGTTTTCATGATTAAATCCTATTTAAAAATAACATCTACAGTTCTTAAAAACTGTGCCTTATTACCTTTATTGATTATAAATTCTAATTTCTTTTTAGTATCTGGTTTTATGTTTTTACTATCTAATGTTTGAACAAAGGCACTGGCAGTATATAAATCTACTTTCATTTGACCATCTTTAAGTTTTACAGGCATGTTCCTTTTGTCCTTGACAATTTTTCTAAGTATTGCTACATTGTCCTCTACAATAAATTCTTCCATACCAAAGTTATCAGTATTTTCTTTTACACCTTTTCTAAAACTTCCACAGATATTTTTTTGTGCTTTCAGTTTTCTTTTCTCTCTTTGTGCCATAAGTTTTCTTGCATGTATTTTATATTCTTTTGTTCTGGCGTCTAATTCTTTTTTCTTCTTCATAGATAGACCTGTTGGATTCATATCTACTCCACCAGATGCAACTGAATTTGTTGGAGCATCTTCCTTTCTTATTTTTTTTAATTCATCTATAGATTTACTATCCATATAAGATTCAATTTCTTTCCATTTACTCATCTTTGATATCCTCTAAACTTACAAATATTTTTTCGTTTGATGCAATATGTATTACAGGGAATATGTCTATTCCTAGTATTGTATCTACTGGTGACTGGTCTTCAAAAGTCATGACCAAATCTCCTTTTCTAGCAGAAATTACTTCATCTTCTTTATTTAGTATATCGTTAACTAGAACATAGTTACCTTTGGGTAAAACTTCACCAAATCCTATGACTTCCTCTGATATACTGTTATCAAATTCTATGTTATTTTCTTTTAAATACTTGACTAATTCTGATTCGAAGAAGTCTGGGTCTTCAACATGTTCCTTAAATGTATCTTTTAATAGGAATAATGCAGCTGCATATGTACCAACTTTTGTCCTTAGACCTGGCACTTTGTTAAATAGTTTCTTAATATTGAATACTAACTTGTGTAGTATTGTATATGCATTTTTTTGTTTGGTTGTTAACAATTCAACTTCTGGTTTTGAAGATTTATCCTTTAGTATTCTATGTCCATTCTTATCAATGATTCCTAATTTAAAGGCTTCAGTCTTCTCAAAAGGTGTTGTTAACAACTTTAAAAATCTATACGATACAAATAAATCTATTGCACTACCCATTATATTTTTCCTAATACTTCTAAAACACTATTGTCATGTTCTATTTCTTCTAATTCATTGCCCGATATATTATTTAGGTAAATTAAAAATGATTTAAGAGCAGGCCAGTGAGATGGTTGAATTTTATAGAGTAATAATGTGGTTGCAGCTTCCATACTAAACACATTATTTAATACGATAAGATGATTGAGTAGAAGTCTTTCTTTGAGAATACCAGTATCATAGTAACGGCTAAGTAATCTTTTGATATACTTAAATCGTTTCAAATCATCTTCAAATTCTTTTTCACCCTCACATTGTGGATTGTCGTAGTTTTTTATAGCGTACATGACAACATTCTGAGGTGTTATCTTTTCGTACATTTTTACTCAATCTTTGCGAATATTTTACAAGAACTATTGTTAGGCATCATTTCATATCTTAGTTTAAGTGATAATCCACCCTCAACCATATGTGAAATGCCGTCATCATTTGTTATTTCATCTGGTGCTTCTGTACCAGTTTTTCCAAATCTTCCACCAAATAGTGTAAGTGGTAAATCAAACTCTCCACTAGAACCTTCCATTGTAGGAACTTGTGGGAATGTTAGATGTATCTTATCTAGTGAACCTCTTAGTCTTGCAACAGCGTGTTCTGGTAGAATGTATTCCATGTTTGCAATCGAACCTATGATAGCATTTATTCTTTTCAAATTCTGTGGGTTGAATACATCAGACCCTAATGTGTCGGTGACTTCTCCAGCCAAATTCTTTGGATTTTCACCAACAGGACCTGTTGGAAAACCACTTGCTTCTTTTATATACTTTTTAAATGTTTTCATAATTCCTTTTCCTTAATTAAAAATCTGGGGGGGATAACCCCCCCAAATCCTGTGTCGTACTGTTATAATACGAAGTAAATAGACTAATTAATTAGTCTTGTTGTACTTCAGCAACACCAGTGTCAGCAGCAGCAGCGTGAGATGCTAGGCATACCCATTTTGTTCCTGTCCACATTAGTGTTAGTGTATCACCAACAGTAGCGAAGTCAGCATCAACGAAACCTAATACATCAGCAGGTGTCATCTCAGATGTACCCCCAGCTGTATCATGTACGATTATTTTGATTTGACCTACAACTGTTCCATCAGCAAGTGTTGTAGCAGCATTAGTACCTGTTGTTTCAAGGAATGTAATTGCTGTTGCAACAGAGATAGCAGTTTGAGTAGCAGAAGATATATCTTCTGTTGAGTTACTGAAACCGATAAACGATGGTAGGTTGTTGATAAAGTTTGTTACAGATACTTTCTTGTTGATAGGTGTTCCTGTAGGGTCATCTACTACATGAAGTAAGTCTGCTCCAGCAACGCCTGTACTTAAATCAGTCAGTGCTGTTATTTTCTTATCTGCCATTTGGCTTCTCCTGTTGTGAGTAAGAACTTCTTAATTCTTTCTCGGTTATATAAACCCCATATGTATTAGGGGAATGTTACTGATAGCATTTAACTATCATCACTAGAACCATTTGACTGGTCTTCATCATTATGTAATTCTTTTATTAAAGTGACACATTGTGACTTGGCACCTTGTAGTGCATTCATTGTCGCTAATGTGTTAGCTTTTTCTCGTTCTAGTTCGACTAATCGGTCATTAACCTTTTGTATGTCGCCATCTATAACTTTAATCTTTTCTTTTAAATTATCTATATCAATTTCTGCCATAATATACTCCAATTATTTAAACTATTTATACAAAATATTCGAGGGAACGATTAAGTTCCCTCTATATTATCTCAATTATGTAGTAGTTACACCAGCAAGAATTTTTGCTGTTCCACTTGATGTACCAACTTGTGAGAACATTGCGATGTCAGAAGTTTTATCTTCTACAAGAATGTCATCATTTGCATTGGTAGAATCACTATCTGTACCATTCATTACTAGTTTATCTCTACCTGTGTCATTTGATGCATCTTCTAGTAAAATTACTACTTCAGAATCACCACCAGTTCTTGTTAGACCTGTGATATCAGTTGCGTTATCCACGCCTTCAAATTTCATTTCTAGTGATTCAGTTAACAAGTCTTCACCAGCATCTGCCAGTGCAAGTAATACAACATTGTTTGCAACTGTAATTGCTTCACTTACTGTAACACTTGTTTGTGAAGCGACAGCAGTAATTGTTAATGTATGGTCTTGTGAAATGTCTGTAAATCCACCAGCATCAGAAATGTCAGATGCACTAGCATCTTTAACTATAACTTTTTGTCCAACTGCAAGTGTTCCTGTAACAGTATCTACAACTAATGTTGTTGAACCATCTAATGCTCCATTAACTGTTGCAACTGCGCCAGATGTACTATTCAATGTGATACCATCACCACCCATTCCTACATCAGAAGATTCTGCTGTACCTGATTCTTGGCGTAGTTTACAAATGTTATCACCGCCTTCTTCAACGATTGTTGCAGTACCATTTAATACGATAGCTACATGGTCATCTCCAGCGTCTTGACCTAATCCACTAAATGAAATAAATCCAGCTGCAGCAGCCTGTAGTTTTCCTCTGAATACTAATTGGTTAGTACCTGAACCAGATAGGTATTGAGCAGCAATTGTACTGTCTTGTACCATATCTGTTGCACCCACTCTAGATAATAGAATGTATGCTTTGTTTGTAACTGTTTGGTTTGCAGATAAAGCTGCAGAAGTTACTGTTACTTTTTCATCAAAGGTTACTGTGATATCAAAGTTGGCAGCATCAGCATATGCACCATCAGTCCAATCTATTGACATTACATTTGCCCCTTGTAATGTTGATGTACCCAATCCACGAATACATACTAGTATTTCTGGTTGAGCACCTTTGTTATCGTTTCCACTTGAAGCAGTTCCTGCAGATAAAGCCCATCCGCCAGGTTGAGCGATGCAATTTTCTCTAGCACCTGAAGAACCCTCAGCGTTAGAATCTACTGGCAAGAATTTTGGCCTGCTTTCAGAGTTGGTTGTCTTTCCCCATAGTGCCATGTTTATTCTCCTAAATTAAATATATTTAAATCAAATCTCTTTGTTATAATCAGTATTTATAATTATTTGAACCCTAAATTTGATAGTTCCTTTAGTGTCTTACTCACATCTGTATGATGTACTCCTATACCACCCTTATTTTCCCATTCTTTAATGTTTTTGATGTAATCATCAACCAACACAGATGGCTCTCCATTTTGGGTAGCATATGACTGTTTCTGTTCTCGTTTCACGAGTAGTATTCGTGACTTTGGAATCTTAGTATTCTTCTTAACCCACTTAACCTTACCAATCTTAGAATTACTATCTCTGTCTGTATATGCTGACAATATATAGGGGTCGTATTTCTGAATCCTTTGAAGTAATCTTCTTGCGCCTGGCATGAAGTCTAAATTTTCCCAAAACTTTGGTGTATTAGAAACTTTATTCCAACGAGTATCTCTATTCATCTTCTCAAAGTCTTGACCAGTAATCTTTTTTATACCAGACAAGAAAGCCACTAGGACTTGGTCCATATCACAATATAATCTAGGTAAACTTTCTTCGTTTACCTTTAAGAGTTCTCTTATGTCTTTCATTCATTTTACTTCAGGTTCGATTTCAACTTTGGTAGGTTTCTGTCCTGTTGCAGTTTTAGAAGACTTTTCTACTTCTTCATCTTCTTCTTTTTTAACTTTATCAAAAGGTGATTTACCCTCATTCATATTCCAAATGTCAGCAAGAATACTTCTCATAGTTCTTCCTTTTTCAACATTTACTTCTCTGATTCTATCTAGAGTTTCATTAACATTTTTATCTAAATCTTTTTCATTTAGTTTGTTTTCTTTTCTTCGTTGGTCGCCCTCTTTAACTTTTCTTCTAGTGCCATCTGCTTGAATATACTCTTTTAAGTCACTTTCGGATGTGTATGTCTTTGTTCTTGAATTAAGTTTATAATTACTTAAACTATCATTATTACGAAGTTTTAACAATTTTTCAATTGCTCTTTTATCACCAGATACTTCAATTTCATCAGAATTTATACCAGCAACTTTTGAAGCGCCAGGAAAATCATATCTAGTTTTTAATTTATTTTTTTTCACAAACTTATCAAAATCTTTATCTGGAACATTGTCCAATACAATTTTAATATCTTGTTCTTCTAAGTCAACTTCTTCTTTGGCGACTGTAATATTAGTAGGACCAACATATGCTTTTATTTTACTACCATATTTGTCTTTTAATTGTTTTACTAATTCTGATGGATTTTTAACACCATCAATTCTTAATTCTTTTCCTTTCTTTATACCATCTACATCTTTTGATACATCCCTAACCGACATTTTTTTCAGTGGTTTTCTTGGAGCTCCTTCATCAAGTCCAACTTCTTCTTCATGGTCACCTTTGTAATTTTTGTCCACATAGTTAAAGAATTCTTTTTTCTTTTCACCATCTAAGTCAGCAGGACTATCTACACCAAATTTTTTAAGTGCAGATTGAAAAAACTTCTGATATTTTTCTTTATCACCTGTTGCTTCTTTGATACCGAGTTTCTTCATCTCTTTAGAAATCTCTTTATCAATCATTGCAGTATTTTTATTTTGTTGCATCAGTCTACCTTTTTGTAAAAGTAAATCAGAATACTTCATGTACTTACCACCTGCTTCTAACAAGTCTTTAGCACTTGGTCTATTGTCTTCGTTTATAGCCTTAGAGATTACTTCTTCAAGACTGTCTTTTTTTGTTTCAAAATATTTCATTTATACACGCCCCCTTTGTACAGTTTTGAGTAAATCTCTATATGACTTACCTATTGTTGTTTGCATTTTTGCTTTATCGTTGGGTTTCATTTTATCAAACATATCCAACGCTTTATTTATAACTCTTATATCTATCTTTTCTTTCTTACTAGGTTTATCTTTAAAAGTAACATCTGCCTTTCCTTGCATATCCTGTGCTCTTCTTAATTGAATGATAATATTCTTATCTGCAGCCTTTCTGTCATCAGCAGTTGCTATGTCATCTATGTCAGCAGGGTCTATCTTTTCTTTGATAGATGTTTGAGATATCACTCTAGTTGCTTGTGCCATTAGACTGTTATCTACTTCTTCATTAAAATCAACCCATATATCTTCAAGGTCTTTTTTACCCATTGACTTTGTTTGTCCAGGCATTACTTGTTTACCTGTATATGTTTTAACAAATTTGTCTTTTGACATTGATTTAGCAGCTTTTACAAATTTATCATACATTGCACCAAATAAACTTTCTTCTATTTCTACTTCCTCATTGAATTCTTTATGCATTCTTTTAAGTTCTGCAGCTTGGAATCCTTGTTTAGAGTATGTTTTAATGAAATCTCTTTCACTCATTTCTTGAGCATCCATTTGCATGTCTAAGAATAGTTCACCCATTTTACTTTCTTTCACTATTTTTCCCTCTTGTGTTCTTGAAAGTTTGATGCCTGGTTTTAGTATATCTTGTGTTACACTAAGATTACTAACTCCAGCAGATTTTTTTAATATCTTCTCA
>Ga0209603_1004679_pt1 | contig 11293 bp, 2 predicted proteins | sample COGITO_mtgs_1206_FD_184812 | JGI IMG/M metagenome (GOLD analysis project Ga0209603, IMG submission 184812) | Pelagic marine microbial communities from North Sea - COGITO_mtgs_120607 (SPAdes) (version 2) | ecosystem: Environmental > Aquatic > Marine > Epipelagic ... | reverse complement strand
TTAAAACTTAAACTTCAAAAAGATTTCACTTCCGCTTTTTTGCACCTCTACATCATTGGATGCCCCCCTAAAATCATAGGCATAGGCCAATGAAAAGCCAAACTTGGTTTTGATGATCGCCATCACATTCATGTATTGAGTGCTTTTGTATCCCCCACCAACTTCAAAAACCCCTTTGTAGTCATAGGTTCCTCCAAAGTGAACCGTATTGCCAATACCCGGTATGATCTTAGAGCTGATAAAAGGATTGATAGAAGAATCCACTCCTCCCATATTGATTTTATATCCCGCAAGTAAATAGGTAGCGGGTTTCTCATCTCCGATAAAAGATTCATTGTCGGTGTACTTGATGGGATTCAAAAAATTGGGGATCGAAAATGAAATATAAAACTTTTGTGCTTTGTAGAGTCCTCCAAAACCAAATACAGGGTAGGTCTCCTTAGTAATGTCGGGAATGGAGGGATTGGGTGCATTGGTCAAACGCTGTATGGCTTCCACATCGGTGAATTTGGTATGGGCTCCTGCCTTGATGCCCAATGATAAGGATTTCCCTGCCCCCAAGGTAAGTTGGTAACTGGCATCGATAGAATAAAGCGTTCTTTCATCTATAAACACATTGTTATTGATGATAGAAACTCCAAAGGCCAAATTCTTCTTGGGATTACCACTAAAATAAAAATAATTCATCTTGGGCGCACCGCTTACCCCTTGCCAAGTGGAACGGGTGGTGAAAGACAAGACCCTACCCTCTGATCCAGCATAGGCAGGGTTAAAGGCGTTCATGTTAAACCGCTCCATCAATAGATTTTCATTGACTTGAGCATGAGATTTTACCATAAATATAGTAACCAATAAAAAGGATAATAAATAAACTTTTTTCACTTTGAAATAATTTTAGTTAAATATATACAACCATCCCTGTTCCACTTGTGTTTCGTCTCCACGGTCGATTATGTACATATAGGGACCTGTAGGGAGGGGTTTGCCATCCTTATTGGTTCCGTTCCAATCATTTTTATAATCCCATGACTCATAGACTACTATTCCTGTTGGCGTATATATTTTTACATTGGGTGTAGTGTACTTATCTATATTGATGATTTTCCATGTGGACTCTTCTCCCGGTTGATTGGGACTCAAAATTTCCGAAATAAAAATGGGGATAACTTTCTCTCCTGCCGAGTTGGTTATGGGTTCTTCCGGAAATCCATCATTGTTATCGTCCTGATCGGCATTGTCACCTATGCCGTCACCATCGGTATCTTTACTTTCATTAGGATTGGTTGGGAAATCATCCAATGCGTCTATTACCCCATCATTGTCGGCATCTATGTCTGCGTTATCTCCAATACCGTCTCCGTCTGCATCGCTACATTCGTCGCCATTGTATGGGAAAAGATCTTCTTCGTCTGGGCATCCATCGTTGTCGTCGTCATCGTCTATACAATCAGGAATCAAGTCTTTGTCAAAATCTTTGGGTTTAGCGCGTTTTTTCAAAGGATCGGAATCACAAGATATTTCATCTACATCAAGATACAGGTCGTTATCGTCATCCTCATCGGCATTATTTCCAATACCATCCTCATCAGTGTCTAAATATTCGGTATTATCTAATGGGAATACATCTTGATTATCAGGCACACCGTCATTATCATCGTCATTGTCTATACAGTCTGCGATTTGATCCTGATCAGAATCGAGTGGAACACTCTGGGGATCCTTAGTATTGGTCTCACACTGACTTTCCAATATATCAGAGAATCCGTCGTTGTCATCATCTTGATCGGCATTGTCTCCTGTACCATCTTTGTCGGTATCTTCGAACTCGTTAGGATCGTCTGGGAATTGGTCCTGGTCATTTTCAACACCGTCATTATCTCTATCGTTCACGTTGACAATTACTACGGTAGTAGTTTGGTCTTCGGAAGAAGTATCGTTTGAATTGGAATCTTCATTGGTCAAAGGCGGAGTTGAAGGAGCTTCTTGCTCGGGTTCACATCCATTGGCCTCCACTTCTGTCCCTAAAGGTGTATTAAGACAATAATCAAGGTAATCGGGTACCCCATCATAATCACTGTCTTTTTGATCCTCAGAACAACCATTTTGATCGATGGTGGCCCCAGCAGGTGTGTTGGGACAAAGGTCTAGTGCATCGATCAAACCATCATTGTCTCCATCACAATTAGAGCAAGTGGAGTTGTAGGATTGTAGATGACTGGCGGCAAAACCTTGCAAGTCGAATATCGAATTGTAGACCGGTCGAACCATAAAAATTTCATCTCCATTGGGTGTTCCTGTCAGCGCAAATTTCAACACGTAGGTGTCCACACCCCCTGAAATTGATAGGGGAAGAGTAGAATTCAAAGTTGCGGTTCCTCCTGTCACTGACAAGTGATAGGAATTATACTTAACAGGTTGATCAAAAGGAGGTTGATCGGATCCATTGACAGGTTCGGACCATTTTACGGTTATTTCATCAAAAGTACTGTTTACAGATACACCGTCAATAATTGGGGGATTATAGTTTAATGTAACTACATTATTGGATTGATTTTCATAGGCTCTTAAACCATTGTTGTCATAAATATTGTAATCACCATGAGGTTTTACTGTAATTTCTTCCTCTCCATTGAGTTTGTTGTTCAGCCCAAATGTAAGTTTATAATATTCTCCTTCTTTAGAAACACTGGTAGGATAACTATTAGATAGAGTTGCATTCCCTCCGTTTATATACAATCTAAAATCATTTGTTGTCAAATCTCCAGTTCCATCACTGTTGGTATAAACAGGTTTACTGAATTTGACCTTGATAAATCGATTGTCTGGTGTAATACGAGTTTCCCTGATTATGGGGTTTCTAGAAACCGACATATCAATATTGTTGCTCTTTCCTTTGATAGCAAAGGAACAATTCCCTGAACTTCCAGTGTAGGACATCTCCATCGCACAGTTAACCGTATAATCATGATCTATAATTCCTGCCGAGAAATGGGGTGAACTCCCGGATTGTTTTAACTCTTGATTTACATACCAATTTAGAACTGCACCCTCTGGAAAACTAGTAGTAGTGGTAACCGTAAAGCTTCCTTCTTGGAAATCAGGAATTGAGGTCCCTACATTGGAAATAATGTTTATCCCTTGGAAAGTAGTACTGTTGTCGGTAAAAAACTGAATTCCCGAATTATTCCCAGCATCATTTGAATTAGGTCCCGCTGTAACTGTTGTGGTCGAACTAAAGTTAACGTCTTGAACAGAAGTATAATCGATACAAGCAGAAATATTTCCTAAAGAAATATCAGTTTGTGAGCCATTGGAACTGCTTTTAATGGTACAAACCTCTCCGAAGGGACTATTGAGTTCAAATGAATCTGATACAGAATAGCTGTAGTTGGAGCCAAAGGTGTAAATCGCTCCATTACCTAATAACTTTAAAGTTGTAAATGATACATTCCCAGAAAAACTCGCCGTGTTCCTAACCTCCATATAGTCGACCTTACTGAGGTTGTTTCCATGAGGCCCCCCATTTTCCCTATTGGTCTGCTGCAACCTTATCTTTCCTGTTCCCTTTTGAATCAAACTCCCTATGTCTCCATAGTCATCAAAAGATATGTTTCCGTTATCTGTCCTATTGGTAATGATTCTAGGCCATGGAATCTCAGCATAATTGCTGAAATAGTTCCCATTAAAAATAAAAGTCGCTGAGGCATTATTCATGATCAAATCACCATAACCAGAATTATTCTGACCATTATTGACGTTCCTTCTCCTCGCCTGATGTTGATAGGCACAGGTAATCGAAGTGGTCCCTAAATTGATCGTCATCGTTGCATTGGCAGTAACATTGGCATACCAATAATACCCCGTATTGATATCGTAGTTATTGGTCGTCAATACTCCCGAATTCATGTACAACCCTCCCCTCGATGTGTCCAAAGGTCCTGACAGAGAAACATCTGAACCATCAATGTAAACATAACTCATACGATGACCCTTACTGTCTAGGGTCACAGAGGCTGTACCTGTAAAATATGTACGGTCTGATTGTATCGTCATGTTTTCACTTAATTCATATGAACCGTGAACTCGAAGATTCTTTGACTGATATTCAAATTTGGGAGTGTTGGTAACTGATGCCCAACTTATGTTTTTACAGGCAGCATTGTCTATGTCAATTGTAACTACCTGATCCGAAGCGTCAAATGAATTCTCATCGAAATATATGTTGTCCGCAGAGGTAGGAGGGCAACCTACTGGCGATCCCCCTGAAGTAAGTGACCATTTAGAACCATCACTCCAATTTCCCGTTCCGCCAATCCAATAAAAATCCCTTTCGCTGAGTGACCCAAAAGTGACACCTGAATTATTTCCATTATCTATCGAATTATTCGCCGCAAAAGAACCTGTTCCTGAAAAACTAATGTCTTGCATATCCAAATAAGTCGAGGTTACCGTATCACTACTAATTATGTGAGCCACTGATCCTGGAGAACTGGACTTGACCGTTGTGATTGCACAGCTCCCCGCTTGACCCATAATAAAGGTGTCCGATACAGAATAGCTGTAGTTGGAGCCAAAGGTGTAAATCGCTCCATTACCTAATAACTTTAAAGTTGTAAATGATACATTCCCAGAAAAACTCGCCGTGTTCCTAACCTCCATATAGTCGACCTTACTGAGGTTGTTTCCATGAGGCCCCCCATTTTCCCTATTGGTCTGCTGCAACCTTATCTTTCCTGTTCCCTTTTGAATCAAACTCCCTATGTCTCCATAGTCATCAAAAGATATGTTTCCGTTATCTGTCCTATTGGTAATGATTCTAGGCCATGGAATCTCAGCATAATTGCTGAAATAGTTCCCATTAAAAATAAAAGTCGCTGAGGCATTATTCATGATCAAATCACCATAACCAGAATTATTCTGACCATTATTGACGTTCCTTCTCCTCGCCTGATGTTGATAGGCACAGGTAATCGAAGTGGTCCCTAAATTGATCGTCATCGTTGCATTGGCAGTAACATTGGCATACCAATAATACCCCGTATTGATATCGTAGTTATTGGTCGTCAATACTCCCGAATTCATGTACAACCCTCCCCTCGATGTGTCCAAAGGTCCTGACAGAGAAACATCTGAACCATCAATGTAAACATAACTCATACGATGACCCTTACTGTCTAGGGTCACAGAGGCTGTACCTGTAAAATATGTACGGTCTGATTGTATCGTCATGTTTTCACTTAATTCATATGAACCGTGAACTCGAAGATTCTTTGACTGATATTCAAATTTGGGAGTGTTGGTAACTGATGCCCAACTTATGTTTTTACAGGCAGCATTGTCTATGTCAATTGTAACTACCTGATCCGAAGCGTCAAATGAATTCTCATCGAAATATATGTTGTCCGCAGAATTGGGGGCTCTAGAATGAAAGACATTTCCGCCTGAAGTTGTCGACCAATGGTTTGAATAATTGGACCAGTTTCCTGTTCCCCCGACCCAAAAATAATTTTGAGCATCATCGGCACAACCGTTCATGTTTACGGAAGTACCTGAGGCCGTTCCAGGACATAGGTCAATCGGGTCGGCAATGCCATCCGCGTCAGTATCAGGATTTAAATTCACAGATGGCGAAGTTGGGTTTTCGGGTTTTGTAAAAACAATATTTCCCAAGAATTCATTCGCTGTAGTCGTTATATCTGATGTTACCCCAGAACTAAAGACATGCTTTTTCAAGCTGGAATTTCCAGTTATTGCATACATAAATGTACCCGAAGGATCAATTTCAAAATCGGTTACACTTGAAATTGATATCACTGAACCTCCCAGAGAGTGGACGTCGTTCTCGAGGTTTCTTTCAATTATTTTTATTGAGCTACTGTTGGCAATGTATATATTACTTCCGTCCTTATTAATAGTGATATCATTTCCTCCCCCAACATCAATATAATCAATTACGTTATTTGTATTTGTATCAACAATAGCAACGTAGTTTGAATAGTTAGAGTTTTCATTTCCATTGATATCAGTCATTAAACTGGGATCATTTGAACAAGCTCCATATCCCCAACTGGTATTTAGAACATAAACGTATTTATCATCAGGACTAATGGTCAATCGAGTAGCTCCTGAAATAGCTGAATTAATTTTGGTCTCAGAACCATTTGAAGTATCATAAACTGAAATCCCCTTTTTTCGTGGATCAAGATTAGCAACGTATAACTTGGATCCATCTGAGTTGATGGCTAAACGAACACTTTGGTATGCCTCGTTTGGGTTTGAAGAGTCACATGTCCCCGTATTTCTATTGGCAAGCTCTGAAACAGTTCCACTTAAAATGTCATAAACTTTTATAGAATATGCCCTTGCGGTGTATATTTTTTGCCCATCAGGGGAGGAGACCATTCCACTTTTGTCGGAAAAACTTGAAATATCAGTTATATCAGAATGGTCAGATGTTTTTATGAGTTTCGTCCCACCACCACAATCATAACAATCTTGAAAAAGATACTGATTGTCGGCACTTATACCGATAGTTCTCTCATTATTTCTCCAATTTGAGTTAGATGAAATTGGACCAATGGTTGTTGAAAGGGTGTCAGTTGAGACATCTATTACTTGTATTGACCCTCCTTTTCGAGCAGATATATAAGCTAGGTTATTTCCATTTTGAGAGGAACTGTTTGAACTGGAGTCATTCTCTTCACTGAGGTTAACCCCTTGAATGTCAAAAACAGCGTTATCGGCCAATCGGACCTTGAGCACTTCATTACCATCGGGAACACCATTGATTTCTAACCCTAGAGAATAGGTAAAATTATCTTGAAATACTGATTTTGGAGTGGTAGAAGACAAAGTCGCTGTTCCTCCAGTCATTTCTAATATAAAATCTGTGGGCTCCAAGGCACCACTTCCATCAGAATTGCTGAAAACACTTTCGCTAAAAGTAACTTTTACATTTTTGTTATTTGGAGTTAGTGATAGAGATGACAATCGGGCTTGAATGGATCCCAAACGAACAGCATTATTATTTTGATCTTGATGAGCATTTCGACCACCGTTGTCATATATCTCATTATACTTGGGCTTAATGGTAAGTACTTCGCTTCCTGCTTGGTTAGAAATATTAAGTCCTAAAGTATAAGTGTTACCACTTTTGGATACACTGGTCGGTTGATTAGAATTCAAAATCGCGGTTCCGCCAGTTAAAGAAAGTTCAAAGTCAGATGGAATAAGATTTCCCGAAGCTGAATTTTCAGTAAAAACAGGTTCATTAAAAGTAACTGCAACTATATTATTCGTTTGAGAATACGTACTTGAAATAATTACCGGATATAAATCTAAACTCAGGGTAATTTCGTCTGTTTTACCAATGGTAGAAAAATTACACCCTGTAACTGTTCCGCTATATGGAATTTCAACCGATCCAAAGACCTTATCTCCATTTTTTAAATTTTTCCCATTAAAAGTTGTAGATGTTCCGCTTTGAGTTTTTAGGCCATTAACAAAAAAGTGAAAAGTTGCTGAATTATTGTTTGAATAAGTAGAAGAAATAACAAATGAAATCGGCTGATTTTCGTAGTAAGATAAACCTGTAGGACTAACAGAAATTGTCATTCCTGAGATAGTATTACTTGTGTCTGAATTAAAAATAAACCCTGAGACATTTCCTTCATTTTGGCTGTATGGTCCTAGGATTGCTGTAGCACTAGTTGTAAGTGAAATGTCTCTTACTCGAATGTAATCTCCACAGAAGTCTAAACCATTATAATTGATGTTGGCCTGATTACCATTACTGGTTGACATTAGGAAATTCCTAGATCCTGATTTTGATGTAAGATCTATTGAATTTGAAACTGTAAGTGTTCCGCTTGTACCTATTTCAATAGTCGTATTATCTCCAGAAATTACTAAATCCAAAATGGTGGGATTATTGTTAGGATTTATTTTTACACTTTTATTGACTATCAGACTATCTATAATCCCCTCTTTCTGTGATGAAATATGATAATACCCAAAATTACTCTTTAACTGTGTCGGATCATTTTGACAACAATTACCCTGTTTAATTTCCAACTTCCTGATTCTGTCAACATTATCACCAAATGCATAATACCACGGAGTACCCAAGGAAATGATATGTCCAAATTCCTCTTTAACATACTCTGAACCTCTAAACCCAGCATTATCTAAAGTGATTGTATTACTGCTCAAGTCCATAATTAAATTGACCCGATTGCTATTACTACTAATTTCAAACATACCATTGGTGAGATTTATATCTGAAGAACCACTGTGAAATGTAGTTGAAACCACACCCGACTCAGAAGGGTACAAATAAATACCCCCAATTTGAAGATCGTAGTCGTTAGTGTTATAAGTAGTCCCATCTTTTATCTGCATGGAGCCGCTAAAATTATAGTTATCCAACTGGTCAAATGTCCCTCCAGTTTTTTCAACCTGTATAGACCCTATTGGAAGACCCGCTGATATAAGTGTTGCAGATGAACTCGAGGTGAATTTTAATGTTCCTGGACTTTGAATGGTCATATTAGCGGTATAGGTAACTGATCCAGAAATCTCAATTTGTTTCGAATTCATATGAAATTTAGGATTGTTAATTACACCTGTCCAATCCATATTTGAGACTCCAACATTATCAGCATCAAGGGTAACTATCTGATTTTCGGTTGTAAAAGAGTTTGAAGTGAAATAAATATTATCATTGGGTGTAGGTGCACACTGCCCAGCGCTACCCCCGTCTGTCAAAGACCAGTGATTAGGATCCGACCAATTACCAGTCCCCGCCACCCAATAAAGATTTCTTGAAGAAAGTTGAGTTATCGTAACCCCTGAGTTATTGCCTAGATCTATTGAACCTTGAGCTACTAAAGTCCCACTTCCTGTGAAGGCCATATCCTTTATACTTAAATCAGTTGCAGTAACTGTATTTGTGAATAATAAATCTATTGTAGCTTGATTACCTGCACTAGTAGATCTAATATTCGTTACAGAACAGTTTATACTATCAAAAGATAAGCTATTAGAAACTGTAAGTGTTCCGCTTGTACCTATTTCAATAGTCGTATTATCTCCAGAAAATACTAAATCCAAAATGGTGGGATTATTGTTAGGATTTATTTTTACACTTTTATTGACTATCAGACTATCTATAATCCCCTCTTTCTGTGATGAAATATGATAATACCCAAAATTACTCTTTAACTGTGTCGGATCATTTTGACAACAATTACCCTGTTTAATTTCCAACTTCCTGATTCTGTCAACATTATCACCAAATGCATAATACCACGGAGTACCCAAGGAAATGATATGTCCAAATTCCTCTTTAACATACTCTGAACCTCTAAACCCAGCATTATCTAAAGTGATTGTATTACTGCTCAAGTCCATAATTAAATTGACCCGATTGCTATTACTACTAATTTCAAACATACCATTGGTGAGATTTATATCTGAAGAACCACTGTGAAATGTAGTTGAAACCACACCCGACTCAGAAGGGTACAAATAAATACCCCCAATTTGAAGATCGTAGTCGTTAGTGTTATAAGTAGTCCCATCTTTTATCTGCATGGAGCCGCTAAAATTATAGTTATCCAACTGGTCAAATGTCCCTCCAGTTTTTTCAACCTGTATAGACCCTATTGGAAGACCCGCTGATATAAGTGTTGCAGATGAACTCGAGGTGAATTTTAATGTTCCTGGACTTTGAATAGTCATTAAAGGATCAAATTTAACAGAGCCATAAATTATTAAAGCTCTACTACCCATATTGAATTTAGGATTATTACTTACTCCAAACCAGGTGATATCTCCAACGCTTTCATTGTCTGCATCAAGTGTGACGGTCTGATTTTCGTTATCAAAAGAATTATTATCAAAAATTACATTATCATTCGATCCTGGAGATGTAGTATGAAAAATATTCCCTCCTGATGAGGTAGCCCAGTGTGAAGAGTAGTTGGACCAATTTCCATTTCCACCGACCCAATAATAATCCTGTTGACTAAATATATTTATAGTAAAAAGTAAAAAAAATAGGTAAAATGGTATTTTCCTGATCTTAAAAGGCAATAAATATAGTTTCATTTTAACAATTTATTAATACTGATTATTAATTGCATTGTTATTGAAAGAATAGTGTTTATAATTCCTATTTTTGAAACAAAATATTACTATAATGAAACAATGATTAAGATGTGAGGTTATTGTAATAAAGTATTTACTAGTGAAAATAGAATAATTGTTTAAGGATTTTATGTTTAAAATAAGTATAAGTACTACTGACTAATTCTTTTTTTTTGAAGCACTATAAAAATCAAATTAATTAAATATGAAACACATTTTTTTTTAAATGATTTTTGATTTTACTGGCCTTTTTGTAAGTTTTTTGTGTTTTATCATCATAATAATGATAATAAAATCATATGAATTTAATAAACCATTTAATCTACCTTTAGCTGTAATTATTGTTTTAGTTGGGGGTCAAAGGTTTCAGAATTCACTTATGAACATGAATCTAATGGATTTAGAATCTCCATTTGAAAGCTCCCCATTTATTGCTCTGATATTCATTCCTTTTTATTTATTTTTTTTTAAAAATGCATTAGAAGAAAGAGGTATTTTAATTCGAGATTTAACACACCTTATTTTGCCTTTTTTTTTAATCTTTTTAAATAAGTCAAAAATCCTCAATGATCTGACTAATAAGATAGTTTTCCTCTCATTCACAACGATTTACTGGCTTTTAATGATCGATGTAATGATGAAGTATTATCGAAAAACAGTATTGAAGTTTTCATTTAATAAAATACGATTTCGTTGGTTGATTCTGATGTTTACAAACGCTACAATCATTACATTTTTTCTTAATTATCATGTGGTTTATTGGCAGGCAAATCAGTCGGATATGACTCTTACTGACTTTTACAGAGGCAGTTCTATTATGTGGGTTATTTGTCTTTTATACCTTGTTTTAAATCCAGTTATTATTTTTGGAAAGGATTATCTTCTAGATCAATTAAATACAAAGTCTAAGATCTATGATTCTTGGAAGTATAAAGCTTTAAAGAATTTCCAAAATAAGGATATTATTATCCATGAAAAACTAGTAAAATCAATTCCTGATTTAATATACTCAATAAAGACTTTTGAACAAGATTTTAATTTTCTTAACAATAAAGAATTAAGCTTGAAAATACTTTCAGAAAAATTAAAAATCCCTAATTCTCATTTAAATTTTTTAATTAAATATTATAATAATTTGACAGTT
>Ga0209603_1004676_pt1 | contig 11298 bp, 7 predicted proteins | sample COGITO_mtgs_1206_FD_184812 | JGI IMG/M metagenome (GOLD analysis project Ga0209603, IMG submission 184812) | Pelagic marine microbial communities from North Sea - COGITO_mtgs_120607 (SPAdes) (version 2) | ecosystem: Environmental > Aquatic > Marine > Epipelagic ... | reverse complement strand
TATTAGATGATAGTTGGTGGAGAGAACCAGCACACACACCTCTAAACTCTTCTATTGTATCTTGGACAGGTGATGTATCTTATATATGGGATAAATTTAAAAAAGACGATACCTATTATATAGAAACATATACAAAAGGTAGTGATGAATGGTATTACAAAAATATTAAATATGAAACATACGATAAGGTGTGTCCTTCAATAAAAGATTATCTCTATGAAAAACCAAAACACTTTAGTATTTGTACATTAGGTCAAATGCACCACCTTCAAGAAAAAGGTTGGTCAGGTTGGTATTCTGATTATTTTATTCCAAGATAAGTTTTAACGCATTTAGTAAAACTTCAGCTTTTGTTTTACTTTTTCTAATCGCACCTTTTAATTCTGTATTTTCTGAATCTCTAATTTTCTCTACTTCAAACAATGCGAGTTTTAATGCAAATAAATGGTCTTCATTTTCGGTATCTTCAATAATTGATTTGACAACTTTAGGCCAAAAATTAGTTTCATTTTCACCTTGCATTATCATGCCGTCTTTTTCGGCAATTCTCATTATCTGTTCTTCAAAAAGTTTTCTTTCTTCTTGTTTTTTAGTGTGTGTTCTTTCATGTAATTGTTCAACAGACATAAAACCTTTTAGCGCTTCAAATGTAGAGTTATTATCATATGGAATAATTGTAGGTATAACTTTTTTACCGTCTGCCGATTTTGTTAAGACTTCAATATTTTGCCTTTCATTATCAATAAAATAAGCATCAATAAAGTTGTCTTTTAGATATTCTTTAGTTAACATTTCTATTCTCCTCAATGTATTGGTATAGGTTCACTTTTGTTTTCCATCCTAAAGTATTTAGTATTGTTGTATCAGCCTTGTTACACAATCTTTCAGTTTCATCACCTATACTTTGTAGATAGTCTATTTTAAAATGTTGAGCTATATCAATAAGTTTGTTAGACACTCCGGTGCCTACATCTATTATTCCAGTAATGGGTTTAGACATTACCGTGTCTATTGATAAAATTATATCATCAACATGAATAAAATCTCTACTATGATTTACATTTAAAAATTCTACATCATTTCTTAATATTTTGGGTATCAACATATTTTCTCTAGCATTAGGACCATAAACGGTAGTAAATCTCATGCCTAAACTATTTTTATGTGAAACTTGTTCTAAACAATATTTACTCATTGCATATGGATTTTTCCATGGTTCGTGTGCTGTTGATGAGCTTGCATAGATAATTCGTGTATCTTTATAAACATCAAATAGTCTTTGACCACCGATTACATTTGTTTTCCAATATTCAGTAGGTCTTTCTAAACTATCTCGTACACCAGAAAGGCCGGCAAGGTGAATAACTAAATCAATATTGTTTGGTAACTCACATGTAAGAATGTCATCACCATATTGTAAGTCTAAACCAATTACAGAATGTTGTTTAATTAAATGTTTATATAGGTGTTGTCCTATAAATCCATCACTTCCGGTTAATAATATATTCATTTTTCATTACGATTTATTAATTCTCAAATAATATGTGTTTATAGTTGTTGATGTTCCGTTTGGAAACTCTTGAGCTCTGTAATCGTCCGTATTTACAAAACGAGTTTGATAGTTACCTGAACCATTTAATCTAGTATCAGCCATACCTGTTCCTCTAATATTACCTGAGCCAGATGTTCCTATATTATAAGATAATGAGTAACCATCTGTTGATGAAACAGCTGTATATCTAATCCACTCTTGCACTAATGACTCAAAAGTAGCTTCAGGATAAATTTGTAAATTGTTTGAAGCGTCAAGTAATAATGGCAATGTATATGATGTATCACTACCTGTTACTTGTTGTAAATAAAAGTTTGTAAGTGTTTGTGGTTGGTCTAAAGTTTCACCTATACCACCTGCTGTATATAATGCTGTATTAGCTTCTGTATTAGAGAAAACGGCTGTATTACTACCACTTACTTCATTTGAACCTGCAACACTCGTTGCTGTATTGATGTGATATGTTCCTGCCTGTTGAGTTGTTGTTGTGCCGGTTTGTAATAAATCAATAGCTGGATGTAAGAATGTATCTTTTACATCTTGTAAATTCATTGATTGAATTGCACCACCTGAAGTATAGTAAACAGGCCATGTTTTACCTGTATCACTTGTCGGTGTTATCGTAGCTCTCGTTTCTGAAATTTTATCATAAGTTACAGTAACAACTGAAGGCTCAGCTGTTGTTGCTTCACTAGGAAATGCTGACACACTTGATGAAGAAGCTCCAGCTTGTAATCTTGTATCTGTAATAGCGTCTAAGTTTCCACCTGTACCAACAACTGAAAGAACAACACTTGGATTTAAAGAATACTGATAAACAATCTGGTCAATTACTTCATTGACCATTGTTGAGGTCATTTCTTGAAGATTGCCAGAGTTATAGTATAAAGGACTTCTTACTGCCATAATCTAATTCCATTCTATGCACCAGCACCAAAAATTGTTTTTAATACTGTTCCTGATGAGTTTAATATTTGTAGAGATACTAATGACTTCAATTCATTTTGACCAATTGAATCTGGTGCCATCATACCCTCTACAACTGCGTCTGTAGAGCCTGTTGTAATTACTGTTCCTGAATTGTCTGGTAATGTAATTGTTCTATCTGCTGTCGGGTCAGAAACAGAAACGGTTGTTTCAAAACTATCAGCTGTTGCACCTTCAAATATAATTGAACCACTAAATGTAGGTATAGCACTAAAAACTAAAAAGTTATCACCTCTTGTAGACCTTATTCTAGGATAACCACTTATCTCATCTATGGTCATTAAACCTGTTTCTGATTCAAAAACAGTTGCTCTAAATGTATCGTTAATATTAATTCTACTTGAGTCTGTTGAACGAATTGTATTACCTGAAATCTCTATTGTACCTAATGTGTGTGTTGCACCTGAACCTGTAATACTTGTACCGGTTATTGCACCACCATCAATTGTACCTGTTGTAGATAAGTTTTCATTACCGAAAGATATTGCACCACTTGAATCTGTAATAGAACCATTTGATAATGACATATTACCTGTAGATACAGTAGGAGCTGTAACTGAGGTTGTAATAGAAACTACACTTGGTAAACCGATTGTTAATAAGTCTGTTGCACTTACAACGGCTTCGATTTCATTTGAAGTACCAAAAACTTTTAGTGTATCACCACCACCAATAATCTGTTGTGTTGATGTACTGTCTTCAATTGTAAAACCGGCAGTAGATGTAGCAATACTAATGGTTTCATTCATAGCGTCAACTAAATTAGTTGAACTAATCGAACCACTTAGGTTTGCAATATCACCAAAGTCATTAAGAGCCAAATCGTTAAATGTGGTTCTAAATGTTTCTAGCGTATCTGTTACTGCTATGTTTTTAACTGCCATTGATTATCTCTTTTAATAGACCTTTTATTTCTCTTAATTCATTCTTTAAACTATTTATGTCTTTTACCGCTGTTCTAATTTGGTCACCATGTTGTTCTCTTGACTTAATTCTTTTCATGTAAGTTTCATATTCAGTTACATTGGTATTGACAATACCTTTAGAATTGACTTCTCTAACTAAACTTGTAAACCCTTGAACTTTTAATCGTTGTGACATGTTATACAGCTAAAGCTATTCCTCTTAAATCTTTAATTCTAGGTGCATGTGCTGAGTTAGTACCTTTCATTGCAATTTTAATTTGAAAGGCTGTAAACTCTGAAATACCACTTGCACTATATTTGTATTCTTTGAAATCACCATTTGATTCTGCTGGTGCAACTGTAGTGTCTTCACTACCGTCACCGTTAAATGGTACCCAATTTAAATCTTTAATATCTCTAACTTCTTCGGATGAAGTTGCTCTGTAATAAACTTCTACCTCTGCGTCTGACCTTACATTTGAAGTCAATCTTATTTCAACTGCTGTAGATGGATTGTCCAATACTACAGGTCTTGTACAGTAAATAGCTGCTGTTGAAGAACCACTTGATTGTTCATCATCTTTAAAATTAGGATGATTAATAGAAGTAGGACTATTCAATCTGTTTTGAACTGTAATCATACTAACTCTTTGTGTATCAATTACAGGAGATAATTTTGTATTTGAAGTTGTTAATGAACAAGTTACAAATAATGATTTATTTCCAGACATTTCGTTTGTTTGGTTAATATCACTTGCAACCATTTGAGGAACTTCAAAGTAAATATTATCATTCGCAATTACATTAATAGCACTTGCACTAGGTGTTAAAGTAAATTCTGTTTCTGAACCATGTACTGATTTACCTGATGTAGGTCTAATCGCATAACCAATGTTTGTATCTGGTACAGTCATAGTTTGAATGTTCAACATAGAAACATCATATAATCTATTTTGTGTTGCAACTACATTTGAACCACCTGTATCACCTGAAGATGTAGCAGTTGAACTATCTGCAATTTGAACATCATAACTATCAAGTGTGATATTTGTTAATGATGTATATGTTCCGTTAATAGATGAACCTGTAATACCATTAAAGTCTGTACTTGCTTCAAATCCAGAAAGTGTTACATTGTTTGTTACACCGTGCATACCGTGATTTGGATGGAATACTCTGATTACATCTGAACCACTTGTTGTTCTAATTGGATTTAATTTTAATGTTCTACTTGGTAAAGTATCATTTGTGAAAGTAACATTACCAGTTACATTTTCAAATTCTGCTCTCTTCATTTTAAATTTAATGTCTTCATTCTGTTCAGCAGTCCAAGTTGAACCGTTTTGAGATTTGAATAATACACCAGCATAAGGTTGTGACGATATTGTTCTATCAGAACCTAAATTAGTTTGGCCTACTCTCGACACATAAACATTATACTCTTGTGAGTTAGCTAATAATACAAATGCATACTCTGTATTTTCTTGTATGAATACAGGACTAGGGAATGTAAATGTTGTTGCAACTGTAGCGTCTGTACTAGTTGTCACAGCAGATGGATTTATTGACACCTCTGAAAATGGTAAAATGTTTGTAGATGGATAACCATTCTTAACTTCTCTAATTTGTAAAGTTACAGGAACTTGTGAATCACCTGTTTCTGGTTTAGATTGAAAGTAAACATCAAGTGAAGTAACAAATACTCCACCCTTATCATCTACTAAGAATGTTTGAGCAAGTGGATCCCACCAACCAACTTGTCTGTCTGTTCTTCTAGTTGATGTTCTTGCGATTGTTGTAGTTTCTGTTGTATTTTCTCTAACAATTCTAGGCTCTCTTGTTGAAACAATAGTTTCTCTAACTGTTTCTAATGAACCTCTTGCTGAGTAATCTCCTTCACCAGCTGTTTCTACATCTGAGTTTAAATCATTTGTAGATGAACTTGTCAATCTGAATATTCTTGTACCTGTTCTCCATCTTGGATTTGCGTCTACCGTTGGGCTAGGAATAGCGAATGTTCCAGACAATGCACCATTAGCGTCTGACACGATATTACCACCTAAAGCACCTCCAGTTGGTGTAACATAGGCAGATACATCAATGTTATCAAAGTATGCATAAACTCTAGTGTTAGGTTTAAATCTTGTACCTGTGAAGTTTATCGTTCTACTTCTAATGAAAGGTATAAATGCAACATTAAGAACTCTATCACCTAAAGACCGTCTTACAACCTGTGGTACGAATACACTTCTAACACCTGTTCTAGTTTGGTTAACTTGTTGAACAGTTGTAATTTCTTGTGTCTGTAATACTCTTCTAGGAACACCTCTAGCAAATGTTTGTTCTCTTCTAGTACCACCAATATTTCTAGTTCCAGCTTCTACTGGTCTTCCAACCCAATTATCTTGCCATTCATTCCAAACTGTACCTAATTCTATTTCTGCTAAGTTAGGATTACCTAAGTTAGCTGCCATAGTATCGAACATACCATTTTGGTTAACTACTAATTCTGGTACTCTTTCTGTTTCTTTCCATTCATCTCCTGGTGGGTCTAATTCTATTGTACCAACCCATGTGAATACATTGAAAGGATTAACATTTAAAAATTTACTTGCAAAAGGTTGGTCAATTAAAGTTTGTTCAGCATAAGGTAATGTAATTAAATCTCCAGTTTTTGCGTAATTATTATCTGTTCTATCTGTAGCTAAGATTGTTGTACCGTCATCATCAGCTTCGATTAACTGAACTGAATCGGTTTTACATATAGGTCTTGCCTCGCCTGAAGCCATATCCATAGCAATCTTGTAATCTAAATTACCAACATCACCAACGCCGTGACCTGTAAAGTTATCTACGATAAATCCATTTTTAAATCTATCAAAACCGTCTGCGTCTTGTATCTGTAATTGTTGTGTTTGTGTTTCTAACAATGAAAGTTGTGTGTAATACTCAACATTCTCAATTCTTTTTTCCAATCTACCAATATCTCTCATTGTATATCTTCGATTGTCAACTGTTTCTATTTCAATCTCTTCGGTAGATAAAGTATAAGGAGCTAGTGACAATGTGTATAAATGCATTGCACCGTCTAATGATTTAGGTAATTGTGGGTCTAATGAAGAAGCGCCTTCAACAACTTTAAATTCACCATCTTTATTTAAAAAGATTTTATCAATTCTTGATAAGTAAAATTCAAAGTCTGTAGTTACATCATCACCAAATTTAACAACATCAACTGTTGAAGCACCTGTACCGTCAAAACTTCTATCTTGACCACCTGAGTTAATTGTACTTGCGTCATCTACTCTTGGTCTAAAGTCTAAACAATCTCTTAATTGAAAAGATTGACCTGTTGTATCTGATTTGTATTCTGGAATATCTGCATAGTCAACAACACCTGAATATGAATCAACATCAAAGTAATCTCCAGAACCATGTGAGAAGTAATCAAAATCAACAAGTAATCTACCTGTTGGTGTTAACTCACCATCTTTTAATTTAATTCTACCAATGTCATAGAAGTTATCTCTTTGACCATTGTCTAACTCAAATCTTGTTGTGATATTTGTATCGCTTGTTGTAGCAACTGTACTAAAGTCAGCAGCCATATAAACATTATTAATTTTATAAACATCAGCCTTGCCTAAACCTATTGTACCACTTTCAATTGTAGTTTGTGTAGAAACTGCTAATGTTTGGTCTTCGTTTAATGTTTTAGTTTTTGAACCTGCAACTTGTCTATTTACAGTTGCTAAAATTCTTATCTCTGCGTCAGCGTATGCTGTACCAAAATCAAGGTCAAGTGTTTTACCTGTAGGAGAACCTGATAATGTGAAGATTGCGCTAGCGTCTGCATTGTTACCCGTAATACTTAAATTATCGCCAGTAGAACCAGATGAAGCTGCATTAATAGCAGTAATAGAAATCGAATAATCACCCTCAGCTAAACTTGCAAATGTTTCATTTGTACCTGCTGAAATTTGACCTGAACCAGATGATAATTGTAAAACAAACTGTCTTCTTACTTTAAAGTTTGTATCTGTGATACTATTGTTGTTAGTTGTTTTTAAAGTTTTAACTGCTTTGTTTGGTAAATTAAATATTGAAATATTTTTTTGTTGGTCTTGTAATTTTCCTCTATTTCTAGTTGCAACAGATTTTGTTGAAACATCTGAACCACCAACAGCTGCTGATAAAGTTAAAGTTGTATTTGAAATAACGGCTTCAATAATTCTAGTTACTGTTCCACCTGCGTCTGTTGAAATTGTGATTTCATCGCCAACTTTTAATTCTGTATTAAATAAAGTACCAAAACCTGTAACAGAATCGCTACTATTTGCTATTGTGATATTACCTGAAATTTGTAAACTTTCTCCGTATGTAGCAATTCTTGATACATCTGAAGTATAACCAGCACCTGATGTTCCTGGTTGACCTAAATGTTTAACTGCTGAGAAATCATAACTTCTAACACCTTTTAGACCAACTGCGTCTGCTTGAATAATTGCTGTATTACTTGATGTGCCACCTGTGATTGTTTCACCTGCAACAAAAGCACCGTTTACACTTGAACAAACTACAACTCCGTGTGTAGCTGTACCACCTGAAGTATAAGAAGTAAATCCTGAACCATCAATTGAAGTTGTGCCATCTGTGTCATATAATTCAAAATCATTTGTGCCTGGATTTCTAACTGTATAAACATTACCATTTAATTCTGTCATACCACCAACACTTGCGATAGTAACTTGTTGTCCTTCTTTAAGTGAATGACCTGTTGCTGTAATAACTACAGGATTAGCTGCTGTAGCACCTGAAATAGTATGAGATGAAGCAGTTGTTAAACTTTCTACAGTTGCTGTTGCACCTGAAGTGCCACCTGTTACAACTTCGCCTGTAGTGAATGCTGTGTTTGTTCTAACATTTAAATGTGTGAACATATTAATGTCAAATAGATAATGTCTGAATATTGCGTCTGAACCGTAAGTGTAACTTGTAGGTGTTCCAGTTACATATTGAAAACCTTTTGACTTAGCACGACCAATTGATTTAATACTTGCACCTGTTCCTGTGTTTTCTGTTCCAGGTGTTCCGTTTAATGTGTCGTATAAATTAATTCTTTTAAATGCTTCAGCGGCAGCAGATACAAACCCTACTTCAGGTGTACCAAAAATGTTTGTTACATTTACAAAGTTACCTACATCAAATTTTGTTGTAAAGTTATTTTGTGTATCAAAATCTCTTGCTTTGTTTATATCTACAAAAGTTGTTCCAATTGTTTCAATTTCGTAACCTTTGACATATGCTTTACCTGGTCCCATGCCGGCTGCAATTTTAGTTTCTAAACCACCGTTTGCTGATGAATAGATACCTCTATTATTACCTGAAATTAAATGTTCTCTTAAATCTAAATCAAAATCTCTTACAGCATAATCACCTGATTCATCAAATGTTCTTCTTGCTAATGTATCTTCTAATACTGCATAGTCTGTTGTTCTAACTTGATTTTGTAAAATACCTGCTTTTAATCTTAGTAACTCTACAAAGTTTGCGTCATCTGTAGCAGTTAAAGATTTCTTTGTAAGTGTTAAATCAATTTTAAATCTGTGAGCACCTGGAGCGTTAACATTTGAAGTTCCTTGTGCATTATCATTTAAACTTAGGTCATCATTTGGTGTTACAAAAGATTCTGTAACTAATAGACCAACTCTATATGATGGTGTATTTGTATATTTGTCTAAAATAAGTGTTTGTTCGGATACATTTACATGAAAACCATTTATGTAATATGTTCCCTCAGCCACATAAGCAGCTGCACCTGTAGCTGTTGTATCAACTACTGCTGATACTGTTGTGACTACTGATTGTAAAGTTGTTGATACCGAAATTGTTTCGCCATCTGTAAATGAGTTTGCTGTATTACTTGTTCCTGAAGTTTCATACTGAACATATAATGTATTGGGGTCAGTACCGTCTGTTGCAACTTGATTAATTACTTTTGCAACAACACCTGAAGTTTGACCAGTAAGTTGTAGTCCAACAAAGTCAGTAAGTGTAACACCAACTGCAGCTGAATCTGTAAATGAAGTTAACTTAACAGCATAGTAGTTAATGTTATATCCAATCTCACCAGGAATAACCATTGCACCTTTTTCAAAAAGATGGTCTGATACTCTTTCTACTTGATTTTGTAGAATTGATTGTGATTGTGTTAACTCTCTAGCCTGAACTGCAAATGACGGTCTAAAAAGTATTCTGTGAAACTTCTTCGACTCACTAAAGTCATCATAATAAGGCGAGAGGTTAAAGTCAGTTGGACTTGGCATTTAACTCTCCTAAAATTCTATAACTAGTTTAATATTCTCTGTTTGGTCAGCAGCTCTTGTAATCGGCGCTCTGTTCTCAATATAAAGAATATCACCAGAGTCAGCATCCATTTCTGAAGCAGAATATCCACTTGTAAATACTTGACTGTTAATAGTGCTTGTTGATGTTGTTGGTGTACCGTTAGCACTAGATGATTGTCCTGTGATAACATTTTGTCCACTAAACGCTGTTTGGTCTCCGTTACTATCAATACCTTCGTCTGTATGTCTAGTTTGAATGTAATATAAAATACTGTTTACTGAATCCCATTCTACAACTTTACCAACTGCACCTGTAGTAGCTTGATTTATTTCTTCATCAACTGTAAATGTTCCTGTAACACCTGAAAGGTTAACTGCTTTTGTGCCTCTTAGTGTTGTTGCTGTGGCAGCTGAACCGCCTGAATTTGGGTCTCTAATTAAACTTATTTTTCTAAAGTCGTTTGCAACTGAGAAGTCACTTGTATTTGAACTTTCTGTTCCTTCAAGTGATGTATTCATCATTACATAAAATCCACCTAATTCTTCTACTGCATTAAATCCGTGACCACCTTTTGGTTCGATAATTACATCTATCTCTGCACCTGTTAAACTTGTTGCACCAGCAGCTACGATTTGAGCATTACTGATTGTTCCAAAAGTGTAACCTGTTCCTGCATTAGTAACTGTTACGGCTGTAACTGCACCTGAGGTTACTGTAACTGAAACTGTTCCTGAAGAACCGTCACCTCTGATTGCGATACCTGTATGAGTACCGTCTGTACCACCTGAACCGGCAGTTTTAATTTTACAAACATTGATTGCGCCATCAACGGCTGCTGATGATACTGTTGAGTTTGTTGCAACTGCCATAAAGTCAGTTGATAAGAAATTTGATTGTTGTGAAGCAGATAGAGTGTACATATATTTCCACTTATATCCGTCTGCTGTTGATAGAATAGATGTTGATGTTCCTGTTGGTTCTACTGTCGAAGCAGTATTACCATCATTGTCTAAACATTTGTAAACATTTCTGTCTGTTGTGAGTACATAGAAAGTTGCGTCATGTAATGTTGACGCACCGCTATTTGCTGTAATAGCAGTTGTAGTACCTGTCGCATATTCTCCATAGTCATGTCTGTAAATATCGTAAGTTGTACCTGTAGCCCAATTTCTTCTTGGAATTGCAAAGGTTACATCTGTAGAAGTAATTTTCTTAGCCGCCAACATATCATCAAAAGGAAAGTGTTGTGAATTAACATTGTCTGCTGGAGTAACTGGAGATGTATCTGTACCCTCGTTATTTGTTCTAGCGTCACCTCTAGTTGAAGTGGCAAATGCTTGTGGTCTACCAATACCTAAGTAAAAAGTATTACCTGAGGCTTCAGAAAAGGCTTCTGAAAATTGTTCACTATTGTGAATTCTAAATCTGTCTGTTATAATTGCTGGCATGTCTTTTAATTATCTTCCTTAGTTATATTTATACAAGTTTTCATTATGGTTTTGTAGG
>Ga0209603_1004674_pt1 | contig 11302 bp, 10 predicted proteins | sample COGITO_mtgs_1206_FD_184812 | JGI IMG/M metagenome (GOLD analysis project Ga0209603, IMG submission 184812) | Pelagic marine microbial communities from North Sea - COGITO_mtgs_120607 (SPAdes) (version 2) | ecosystem: Environmental > Aquatic > Marine > Epipelagic ... | reverse complement strand
TGGCAGCTTCTTTAACTTTTTTGTCTATCTCTTCTTTGGAAAGTTTCCTGAGTTTTAGTGAGAACGCCATATTGTCATACACTGACATATGGGGATACAAAGCATAGTTTTGAAAAACCATAGCGATATCTCTATCTTTTGGTGCTACTTCGTTAACAACCTTATCTCCAATAAAAATTTCACCTTCTGTGATATCTTCCAGTCCGGCAACCATGCGTAACAAAGTTGTTTTACCACAACCAGAAGGGCCAACTAAAACAACAAATTCACCATCATTTATTTCAATATTTACATCTTCAAGTGCTCTCGTTCCATTTGGATAAATTTTTCCTACACTTGTAATTTTTATAGCGCCCATAACTTCTTATATTTTAAACATAAAGTGGACAATTTAAAAATCATTTCACATTTATAATTGGCGACTCGACTGTTTATAATTGAAACTATGCCCGTTGTACCAAAGAATCGAATCACAGTATTAAAAGATATTGAACCTGATTTAGAAAAAGAATACGTTTTATATTGGGTTATAAATTTTAAGAGGACTTCATACAATTTTGCATTACAACGAGCCGTTGAATTAGCAAATGAGCTATCAAAACCTCTAATTATTTTTGAGCCACTTATCCTTGACTACCCAATGTCAAGTGTACGGTTTCATAAATTTTTCTTGGAAGGCATGAAAGATGTTGCTGAAGAAATAGATGACTCAAATGCTTATTATTATCCTTACCTTGAACAAACTCCAAAAGCTAGTGACGAGCTTCTGATTCAGCTAGCAGAAAAAGCAGCTGCAGTAGTCACAGATGACTACCCTACATACTTCGTTCCTCAAATGACCGCAAAAGCTAAAGGATTTGTGAATACTAGATATGAACTAGTTGACGCAAATGGCCTAATCCCAATTCGTATTGCAGAAAAAGAATATCTAAGAGCTCATGATTTTAGACGTTACTTACATAAAAATTTTGTCGATTTTTTAGTAGATGTCCCTGAAAAACATCCATTAAGTAAATTAAAAACTAAATTCGACAAAAATCATATTAAAAACTTTGAAAGCAAGTGGAGTAAAACTGATTTTAAAAAATTTAATCAGGAAGAATTTTTAATGGATCTAGACATTGATAAATCTGTAAAAGAAAGTTCAATAATAGGAGGATACAAAAAAGCTAAAGAGCGACTAGATTACTTCTTGGAAAACGGATATCTCAATTATGCAACCCTAAGAAGTCACCCATCTGAAGACGCAAGTAGTAGGCTTTCCCCATATCTTCATGCAGGACACATATCACCATATGAAATCTTTGTTAGGGTGTGTGAGATAGAATCATGGTCTCCTGAACAAATTAACCCTTCCTTAGTTGGTAGAAGACAGGGATGGTGGGGTGGTTCTGAAAATTTAGAAAGTTTTTTTGATGAGCTTATAACTTGGCGAGAACTTGGTTACCATACATGTGTTACAAGAGCTAACTATGATCAATATTCATCATTACCAAAATGGGCTATAGAAACGCTTGAAGAACATGCTAAGGATCCAAGAGAATATGTTTACAGCTTACCTCAGTTAGTGAATTCTGAAACCCATGATGAAATATGGAATGCTGCCCAGACACAATTGAGAGAGGAAGGAATCATTCACAATTACCTAAGAATGTTATGGGCTAAAAAAATACTAGAGTGGGCACCTTCTCCTCAAATTGCTCTATCTTATATGATTGACTTGAATGATAGGTTTGCTCTAGATGGCAGAGATCCAAATTCTTATTCAGGGGTTTTCTGGACATTAGGGCGCTATGACAGAGCATGGGGACCTGAAAGAAAAATCTATGGAAAAATACGTTATATGACATCAGAAAATACTGCTAAAAAATTTAAACTTGAAAAATATTTAGAAAAATATAGTTCATAAAACAACTTTTCATGCTTGTGATATTGTGAAAAAACTTCCAATATATTGTGAATACTTTCACAAACATATTATATTGTGCGTATAAGAAATTTAAAAAAGTTATATAAAGGAGAAGCTTAAAATGGCCGAACTTACATACAGACTTTTTATGGTGGCAACCGTAGCAATGCTTGCAGGAACAGTGTTTCTTCTAATGTCATCAAGAGAAGTTGATCCGAAATTCAGAAGAGGTGTATACATCTCAGCTTTAGTGACTGGAATAGCATGGTATCACTACCAAAAAATGACAGTCTCTTTTGCATCTGGAGATTTCGATACACCTTTACGATATGTTGACTGGGTACTAACAGTTCCGTTAATGTTCGTTGAAGTCCTAGCCGTTACATCAAAAGGCGCTGAGTATGCACAAAAAGTGAGAACTATGGGTGCAGGTGCTCTTGTTATGATCGGTGGAGGTTACTACGGTGAGGTTGCAGCTGAAGCTGGCGATACACAATACTGGATTGGTTTTGTAGTATCAATGGCAGCATATGCATTCTTAATGAGAGGATTACAAGCTGAAGGAGCATCATTAACAGGTGACGAAGCAGCAGCATTCCAAAGTATTAAGAACCTTATTCTTGTAGGTTGGATTATTTATCCATTAGGATTCTTAGCCCCAGTTGTTAGTGCTGAACTAACAGATCTAAGAGAACTTCTATATACAATTGCTGACATTGTTAACAAAGTCGGTCTTGGTGTACTAGTTCTTAACATGGCAAGAATTAAATCAGGAGAAAAAGTCTAACTTTATCTCTTAACAAATTTATAGATAGGCGGCAATGTCCGCCTATCTTTTTTTTTAGGTACAATTACATTCATGGATAAAATTGTTTTTTTTAATACCTTATTCGGTTTTTTTACAGTTACAGCTTGGGTTATTTCAATTGGAATTTTATATCTCTACATTTCAAAAAAAACATTTAGTAAGTTTGTATCGGACCAATTCCTATATTTTGCAACTAGTGTTGCAACTTTCTCTGCTGTTGGAAGTATTGTGTATTCAGAAGTTGTAGGTTTTATTCCCTGTAAGTTTTGCTGGTATCAGCGTTATTTGATGTATCCCATTGCCCTTATTCTTTTACTATCTCTATATAAAAGAAATCTATACAAGTTTGGATTTATAAGTCTTGCTGGTTTTTTTGTAAGTTTATATCATATTTATTTACAAAATGGTGGGGGAGGCGGAGGCTCATGTGCTATTGATGTTCCCTGCAATCTTAAATATGTAGATATTTTCGGATTTATAAGCATTCCTGTAATGGGTGCAACTGGTTTTTTAACTATATTTATTTCTTTACTGTATTATGATTTTTCAAGGAGACAAAATATTGAATAAAAACTTTTTGATTGCTGGTGGAGTACTTTTAGTCGTAGGCTTTGCTGTTGCAGTTGGAGTTACACTTAGCTCAGAGCCTGTTACTGCTGGTCTTCCAGAAGGTGAAGTTACTGTAACTGGAGACCCACTACCTTTATATGCTGATCAAAATGATGATAACGTAGCAATTGGCTTGACTGCTCCAACATTTTCAGGTCCAAATCAGAATTCTGAAATTATTTCGCTAGAAAAAAATGGTAATGCAAAAGCACTTTTATTTTTAGCTCATTGGTGTGGATATTGCCAAGACGAAGTCCCTGCTGTGCAGGAATGGGTCGATGCTATCGGAGTACCTGATGGAATCGATATTATCGCTATAGCTACCTCTATTGATAGAGGAAGAGAAAACTACCCTCCACAAAAGTGGCTCGAGAGGGAAGGTTGGTCCGAAACACAGATTTATGACTTAGATAAACAAATTAGTGATGCCTACGGATTAAAGGCTTTTCCTTATTGGGTCTTTTTAGACAGCGACTTAAATGTAAAAGCTAGAAGAACAGGTAACTTACCGCAGGAATCTTTTGGACCACTTTTATTACAATTAGCTCTAGAAAGTAGATAATAAAAATCTAGTTTTTTAAAACAGCTAAATAAACAAAACCAAAAAGCCCCATTCTCTCTAGGTCAAAATCACTAAAATTACTTTCATTTAGAAAAATTTCAGGGGGTTCCAGCTTATCAAGAGAGGTATGAAGAAATCTATATTGTTTAAAGCTGAAAGAGATAATACCAAGAATATGTAAAGTGATAAACGTACCAATCTTATGAGAATTTTTACAAAAGTGTTTACAGGTCTTGTCATATCAAGTAAAACAAATACTCCACCATCTTTCAAGACACGTTTTACCTCCATAAATGCTTTGTCTGTATCAGAAATGTTTCTCCAAACAAAAGCACAGTAGACACTATCAAATGAATTATCTTCAAAAGGAAGTTCTTCTGCAATTCCAGTGACCTTATTTGAAAATTTATTCAACGAGAGCATTTTTGTATCAGGATCTATTGCAGTTACCTGGTAATCAGCAAGTTGATTAAATGCTGCACCAGTACCGCTACCAAGGTCCAAAACTTTTTCACCTCTAAGTTTTTGGGAGGCTTTTTCTCTCCAAGACTTGTCAAAACCAAGTGTTAGGAAGGAGTTTATCCCATCATAAAACTTGTATATCTTGGAAAAATTTGCCGACTGTGTCAAACTATAGAATATAAGCTACAGACAGAAGTATCCCAGTAAGGAAGTGAATTCCAATGGTTGATACATTAACAAGTAATAACTCATAGGGTACTTTTTGTCGATCGGCATCTGGATTATTCCACTTGATCATCCATTCATCAGCCATTTTGAAAGCTTTCCATACGAGAAGTACTGGGAGTAATGCTGCAAAAGCATACACAGTTCCAAAATCAGTGAACAATCCTAAAGCACCAATTGCTGCTACTGATAAGAACGCTTCTACCATAAATTGTTTATATAAGGAAAGTGGTTTTTCTAATCTCATCCAACCATCATCCACTGCAGTTCTCACTACCCAAGTATTTTTACCAACAGCTGCATCTGATGGCGCATCTTGGAATTGATTAATCCATACAATAAGCATTACTAAAATTCCAATTGGAACAGAAGCAATAAGTGCTTCAACCCAGTTCCATAAACTTAAATCATTATTATGAATTGGGGCTGTTAAAACATAATGCGCACCCATAACCATAATTGGTCCAAAACCTAAAGCGATTGCTATCTCCCCAAAACCTTTATACCCGAGTCGAACAGGGTCTCCTGTATACCCTAAAGCTAAAAACGTTCCAATAACGCCGGTCCAAAGTATTGGTGTATTACCAAAAAAATTACCACTCACCAGTTGATTTAAATACAACCCGATTCCAACAGTTCCAATTATGCTTACTAAAGCAGTGATTAATACCTGTCCAGGGGTCATCAAACCAACTTGAATAACTCGACTCCCACCATTGAATGGACTTGCAACTTTGTTGATTTCATCAGCATTAGATGTATGGTCAAAAAAGTCATTTGATGCATTAGTTGCAATTTGAGCTAATGATGCACCACCGAGAACTAGCCAGAACATTTTCCATGACCAGCTCTCGGCAATACCATTATCTTTGAGATCGCTCCATGCCACAGCTGCACCAATAAAGATTGGGGCAAATGTAGCCGTTAGAAAGGGGGCTCTAACTGTTCTCAACCACAAACCAATTCTTTTCATACCTAGTTTGAAAGCCATTTTTAATGCAGAAGTTTTGTTGCCTGGAATAGTTTTCCATTGGAATTGTTCTTCTTCAAAAAAGTTGACATATTTTATAGTTGTTGGTTTTACTCTGTAGTATCCAACAACATCATTTTTGATTAGAAAATCATCTTCCATATATTCTTGAAATGCTTCGGTAGTGTTTAAAACTAATTCATATGCTTTCTTTTTTTCGTCTTCATCTTTTATTTTGTAACATTCTCCATCGATTTGAAGACCTTCTATTCCTTCTTGACCTTTAGGCCATATAACTACATGAACTCGAGGATTTAATCTAATTTGTTCAGCTTTTCTTGTGGGGTTAAATGTGAAAAATACAAGATCTTCACCATCTCTACTAAAGAATACTGATGCCCCAGATGAGTTACCACCTACGCTGGTAGCAATAAACATTCTGTCAGCTGAGTCCAAAACTTTTTCTATTTTACTATCTAGTACTTTATTCATAGGTAGAAGAGTAATACGCTTGTGAAATAATGCACAAAGTCCTACGCATTTTTTTATAAATTTTTAATTCATTTACACTTAAGTACATGTTTAATGTCTTCAAAACTCCAGAATTTAAAAAAGCTCTTGAGTTTTATAAACAGGGCGTAAAAGAGAACAAAAGAAGCTTTTTTCTTTCTATGCTTTCTGCTGTTGTTTGGTGTTTTTTAATTGTTATACAGCCCTACATCATAAAGAGGGTAATTGATGATGGAATAGTTGAACAAAATCAACAAATACTGATTGTTTTACTTTCATTTATGTTGATTATTGGTTACATCCGAGCAACTACAATCGGGATTAGAAGATACTACTCCATGCATGTTTCATATAATGTTGAAGCTGGAATAAGAAACAGAATTTTCACCCATATGCAGAAGCTTGCATTTAATTTTCACGACAGAGTCCCAACAGGGGACTTAATGGCAAGAGCGTCTAGTGACGCATCTCAAGTAAGATTAGCTTTTGCAATAGCTCCTCTTGCAACTGCAAATATTCTTCTCTTGATTATCTTAAGCATCACTCTACTTAGCTTAAGTCTGCCTCTTGGATCACTTGTATTACTTTCTATTCCTGCTGTATTGTGGCTTGCATCAAATTTTTCTTCTAAGGCAATGGGTGTTTCATTAAGAGTTAAAGAAGCTGAGGCCGAAATGACGACAGAGGTAGAGGAACAACTTGGAGGCATAAGAGTAGTTAAGGCTTTTGGTAACGAAGAACTAGCTTCATCAAAAGTAGAATCTGCTATTTCAAACATTTACAACACATCACTTGAGTATCTAAACCTTAGAACAAGATTCGTGCCATTATTTGAACTGATTCCAATGGTTATAACACTTCTTGTTTTGCTATTGGGTGGCTACTTATCAATTAATGAATTTATAACACTGGGAGATTTTATAGCTTTTACTCAATATGTTTTTCTTCTTTTATGGCCTTTAAGAATAACCGCATGGTTTTTATCTGAGATTCCATCAAGTGTTTCTGCAGGAATAAGAATCTTGGAGCTATTAGATGAAGAACCGACAATTATTGATGAAAAATCAAATATTAGTTTCCCGGAAGGTGGAGACGGAAGCCTTAAATTTACAGATGTCAATTTCAAATATGGGAAAGATAATATCTTTCAAGATTTGTCTTTTGAAATTGAGGGTAAAAAAACTGTAGCTATTGTTGGATCAACAGGTTCTGGAAAATCAACTCTAGCCTATTTGTTACCCAGACTTTATGACATAGAATCAGGAACTATAGAGATTGATGGTGTTGATATAAACAAGGTGAAGTTACAAGAATTAAGATCAGAAGTAAGCTTGGCTTTTGAAGAAAGCTTCCTTTTTTCAAATACAGCAAGAGAAAATATTTCTCTTGGAACAGATAAGGCTTCACAAGATCAAATACAATCTGCCGCAAATATAGCAAGAGCTCACGAGTTTATTTCTCAATTACCCGAGTCTTATGAAACAAAAGTCGGAGAGAGAGGTTACGGCTTGTCTGGAGGTCAAAGACAAAGAATTGCTTTAGCTCGAGCCATACTGAGAAAACCAAGAATTCTTATACTTGATGATGCATTATCAGCAGTCGACGCTTCAACAGAAGAGGAAATTAGAAATGAGTTATCAAATGTAATGTCTAATATGACAACTCTTATAATTACAAATCGCGTACCAACAATTGAGCTATGTGATGAAGTGGTCTTCATTGAAGATGGTAAAGTAAAAGCCCAGGGCAGTCATATAAAATTGATAGAAACTGTTCAAAGCTATAAGTCACTTTTTTTAGAGAATCAACCATCTGGGGCACAAAATGAGTGAAAATACTTTTCTGAGATCTTTGAAGTTAGTTCCTGAAATCAATAGGCCTTTTTTATGGAGTTCATTGATAGCTCTCGCTGGAGCTGGTTTAAGAATGGTTGGCCCTCAATTAATTTCAAGAGGAATAGATAATGGTGTTTTAAAATCTGATTATGAATACCTCCTCCAGCAGAGTTTCTATTATTTCATAACATTAATTATGCTTTATTTTGTTGCTAGTAAAGCCTTACTCGCAATAGGTCTAGTCGGAGAGTCCTATGTAAGAAGCATCAGGGAGAAATTATTTAGGCACTTAGCATCCTTAGACATAAACTATTTCGAAAAGAACAAAACAGGTGTACTCGTTGCAAGAATGACTTCTGATATGCAAAGCTTAAATGAGTTTGCAAGAGAGGGAGCAAGTAGTGTAATCACAGCATTGCTTACTATATTTGGTGCTACCATTGCCGTATTTTTGGTTGATGTTCAATTGTCGTTACTATCATTTTTAGTACTTCCATTACTTGGCATTGCTACAAAAATATTCCGGAATCATGCGGATAAAGCATATTGGGCTGTTAGAGAATGGATTGGCCAAGTTCTATCTTCCCTTCAAGAGGGTATATCTGGTGTAAGGATAATTCAGGCCTATTCAGACGAGAAGTCACAATATGAAAGATTTAAAAAAATTAACGATGAGCATTTAAAAGCAAATATGCAATCTGCAAAAAATATTGCTATCTATTTTCCATTTCTTGAAATTACACGTGTTACCTCAATTGCTGTAGTTATATGGTTTGCTTCAATAAGAATTAAAGAAGGAACTTTGACTGTTGGAGAGTTAGTAGCATTATTGTTTTATCTTAATTATTTTTTCGATCCTCTAATTCAGCTTTCTTTTAATTATGATTTATTGAGATCAGCAGGTTCATCTATGAAAAAAGTTTTTTCAATACTTGATGAAGAACCATTATTAAGCAATACAGGAACTCTCTCACCAGATATGGATTCCACGAATGTAATTGAATTTAATGATGTATCTTTTTCATACGGAAGAGAAACAGTCCTGCATGATGTAAATTTCTCTATTATGAAAGGTGAAAAAATAGCCATTGTAGGAGAGACTGGTGCTGGCAAAAGCACAATCGCTAAATTGATTTTGAGGTTCTACCTACCTAGCAATGGTGACGTTAAATTTTATGGCGAGTCCGCCAAAGACGTAAGTCAGAGATGGACAAGAAAAACTATTGCCTATGTTCCACAGGAAAGTTTTTTATTTAGAGGCACGATACGAGATAATTTAATTTATTCAAATCCAGAAAAGATAGAACTCAAAGATGAGCTCAGTGATATTGGCGTTTTAGATTGGTTTGATAGATATGAAAATGGTCTCGATCAGGAAGTAGGAGAACGAGGTTCAAATGTTTCAGCTGGAGAACGGCAATTCATAGCACTTCTTCGTGCAGTTTTAGCAAAAAGAGAAATTATAGTATTTGATGAAGCTACAGCAAATCTTGATATAGAATCAGAAAATTCAATTCTTGATGCTACAGATAAGTTACTGGATTATCAGACTTCCGTTGTTATAGCTCACAGGTTAGAGACAATCCTTAATGCAGAAAAAATCTTAGTCATGAAAAATGGAGAGTTGGTAGGATTTGACAATCATTTCAATTTATTAAGAGACAATAATATATATAAAGATTTATTTTCTGCTTGGAATCTTAGTAGTCAGTAATTAATTTTTAGACAAGCGTTTTTCGGCTAAATCACAATATTCTGGATTTATTTCATAACCTATGTAACTTCTCTTTAAATTTTTAGCAGCTAATGCTGTTGTGCCACTACCTATAAAAGGGTCTAGCACCAGATCATTCTCATAACTGTATAAGTTAATAAATCTTTCAGCCAGTTCGACTGGAAATGGTGCTGGATGGCCAATTTTTTTTGCTCTTGCAGGATTTATATTCCAGATAGACAATGTTGAATCCATAAATTCATCTTTCTCAAGAGTAGATTTTCCTTTAGTTCCTTTAGACATTCCTTCTTTAGAGAAAACTAAGCAATACTCATGTATATCTCTGATAACTGGATTTGATGCTGATAACCAACTTCCCCAAGCAAAGTTAGCATTTGCACCCTTTGATTTTTGCCATATTATCTCACCCCTCATAAGGAATCCTAAGTCAATCATCAAGTCTGTAAACAAATTAGAAAAAGGAATATATGGCTTCCTTCCGAGGTTAGCTACATTAATCACCAGACGTCCACCTGATTCTGTTACTCTGTATACTTCTTTAAAACATTTTGTAATAAGATTCCAATATTCTTCATCACTTAGGTCACTATCACTAAGTTTTCCTACATTGTACGGCGGTGAAGTGATTGTTAGTGAAACACAGTTATCAACAAGATCATTCATATTTTCTGCACTCTTATTAAAAATAATATTCTTTTTTTTTGCTTTATTATTCTTATTAATATCTGTTCGGCTCTCATCGATTTGAAATTTTGAAACATAACCCTTTCTTGAGCCCATTCCAGTTTCATAAACAGATTTCTTCTTCATAGGTTGAATATTAGATACATTTTCCTCTAAAATTGCCGAATGAGAAAATCAAAAAAATATATTATCATTTTTTTAGCTACATTCCTAGCTTTCTCAGTAATACCAGAAAAAGTAGAAGCAAGACATCTAGATTTTTTAGATGAAATAAAATTTCCAGTCGATAACATCAAGTCACATTTTTATGATGATTGGAAAGAACGCAGAGGTGGCGGAAGTAGGCTACATGAAGGATTAGACGTAAGAGCTCCAAAAGGTGCAAAAATAGTTGCTGTAGCTGAAGGAATAATTAACACCGTTGCATTTAGCGAATCTTCAGGGTATTACATTGCTATTGATCATATGAACGGATGGTTATCGCTATATGTTCACCTCAATGATGATGTTATTGGCGATGACAATGCCGGAGGAAGTGCTGCTGCATTTGCTAAAGAATATAAAAGAGGTGACAGAGTTCAGCGAGGAGAAGTAATTGGTTTTGTTGGCAATTCTGGAAATGCTGAAGGAACAGTGCCTCATCTACACTTTGAGCTAAAGTACTTAGGAAATTCCCAAGACGTCTATGAGTATATTTTAAAAGCTTGGAATAGCTATGAAAAGTCTAAGTTGTTTCCTAAGAATACAATGTCTTTGTTAATCTACTAAATTAATAACTTCAGTTTTGATTTCATCTCTATTTTCGTAGTCGAGGATAATTGTATGAGACTTAACTTTATCTTTATAAAATATATACACAAGATTAGGAATAGACATTATCTGTTCAGAGGGTTTTTCAGGTGATACCCAAATTATTCTTTGAAGGGTGCTGTTTTTAATTGCCTCAAGAAAAATTTGTCGTTGTGTAGAATAATCCTGCTCGAAAAAAATTCC
>Ga0209603_1004668_pt1 | contig 11317 bp, 12 predicted proteins | sample COGITO_mtgs_1206_FD_184812 | JGI IMG/M metagenome (GOLD analysis project Ga0209603, IMG submission 184812) | Pelagic marine microbial communities from North Sea - COGITO_mtgs_120607 (SPAdes) (version 2) | ecosystem: Environmental > Aquatic > Marine > Epipelagic ... | reverse complement strand
ATGGAGAGATTTCAAAACGTACAGGTAAAATGGTTAATGGAACATTTGTAAAAGATTAATATGCGAGATAAGATTATACAACAAGTTGTAGATAAGTTTAAAGAACGTTCAGATGTTGGTTACAAAAAGTATGGTGTAACTCTTCACGATGATGAGCCCAATATGCACAAGTGGCTTAACCATTTACAAGAAGAGCTTATGGATGCAGTTAACTATATTGAAAAACTTAAAATGACTATGACTGAAGAGCTTACTGAAAAGATATATCAAGACTATAAAGAAGCTGAGCGTTGGTCAAGTCCTATAAGCTCAACACCAGACCCTGGCCCTCCTGAGGGGCTGGGCATGTATAGCAACTCAACTACAATGTATCCTGGCGATATTAAAATAACGTATGAAACGACGAAGTAAAAAAAGAGGGCCTGTACAGGCTAAAAAAATAACTTACGATGGAATAAACTTTGCATCAGGTTTAGAGCGATACACATATATGGCTTTAAAGAAAAACAAACTATTTGAAGGATATGAAAATGAAGTTTTCCAGCTTATCGAGGGATTTAATTTTGACAATGAATCTTACGAAAAACAAGCGAACGGAAAGGGTGATTACACTAATAGAGGGCAAAAGAAAATACTGGGAATTAAGTATACACCTGACTTCGTTGGAAAAGACTATATAATAGAATGTAAAGGAAGAGCAAATGAATCATTCCCTATTAGGTGGAAACTATTTAAATTATGGCTTACGAAAAACAAAATTGGAAAGACGCTTTACAAGCCGCAAAACCAGAAAGAAGTGGACAGGACGATTCAGCTAATCAAAGAGAGCAGAAGAAGAAGTCACGCATAATGTATAACAGACGCAAATTAGATAAAGATGTCAAACATTACATACACAATACAAATGGACCAATCAGAGGATCAGAGATTGAAAGAATCGGAAGAAAGCATGGAGTTTTCGTTACGTGAATACCATAAAGAGCGCATTAGTTTTCACATGAAAATGCTTAATTATTATTTATCAGAATCATGAGCGGATGGCAATTAGAAATTGGTCTTTATCCTGGTATACTTTTTGGAATAAGAAGTTACCCAGAGACAAAATTTACAGAGCATGTGCTTTATTTGCCACTTGTTGAATTAATTTTAACAATACATTATGAATAGAATTGAAGATTATGTTAGACAAACATATAAAAGATTTAAAGATAAACCTGTATTTATAACAGAAGGAGACGTTTGTTATTTTGTAACTGAACATATGGATGCAAGTCCATTAATATTAAGTAAAAACATATGAAAGAATCTAAACTAATTGAAATGCAGAATAAGCTTGAAGCTTTAGGAGGCGCAGTAAATAGAGTAATCCATGAGCTTACAAATTTAAAAGATCTATCTATTGGTACTACCGAACTGGTTAAAAAAATGCCTGGCTATGAAGTCGCATTAGAAGAATTAAAAGAACAATATAAGAAAGATAAAGATGAGTCTATTCAAACAGAGGATACCGTATAAACCATTTGAGTATCCTGAATACTACACAGAAGGATGGCTTAAACAAGCTCAAGCTTTTTGGTTGCACACCGAAATACCTATGTCAGGTGATGTTAAAGATTGGCATGAAAAATTAACTAAAGAAGAAAAGAATTTAGTAGGTAATATTCTTTTAGGCTTTGCACAAACAGAATGTGCTGTTTCAGATTACTGGACACAAAAAGTTGTAGGCTGGTTTCCCAAGCATGAAATACAGCAAATGGCTATGATGTTTGGTTCACAAGAAACAATACACGCTGTTGCTTACTCTTATTTAAATGAAACTTTAGGTTTAGAAAACTTTGAAGCTTTCTTACAAGATGAGGCAACAATGGACAGGTTTGAAAACTTAGTTTCTTATGAAGGCAAAGACACTGTAGGAATAGGAAAGTCATTAGCAATATTTAGTGCATTTGCAGAAGGTGTTAGCTTGTATAGTGCTTTTGCAGTTTTATATAGCTTTCAACTTAGAAATTTGTTAAAAGGTATTGGTCAACAAATGAAATGGTCTGTGCGAGATGAATCTTTGCATAGTAAAATGGGTTGCCAGTTATTTAGACATATGTGTGATGAAGACCCCAAATTATTAGAAGATTGTAGAAATGATGTTACAGAAGCGGCTAAAGCAATGCTTAAAGCAGAAGAAAATTATATCGACAAAATGTTTGAGCTGGGAGACATTGAAAACCTCAAAGCTTACGACCTTAAGCAGTTTATTAGAAAAAGACTCAATGAAAAACTGTTTGAACTCGGTTACACAGACCTCGGCTCATACTTTAGCTTTGACAAAAAAGGAGCAGAAAATCTTGACTGGTTCTATCATCTTACCGGGGGGCATACTCATACTGATTTTTTTGCTGTTCGTCCGACTGATTATTCCAAAGCAAATGAAGGAGAAGATTTTGAAGATATTTGGTAATGAAAGAATGTAATATATGTAAGAAACGTAAAAAAGATTCTAAGTTTAAACACTCAGGCAAAAAGACTTGCCAACGATGTGAGTTTAGATGGAAGAAAAGCTTTTTGAGACTTTTAGTTCAAGACCGTAGGTTAAGCGCTAAAGAACGAATAGCTAATAGACTAGGATATATGGGTACAGCATTTATAATGATGTCTCCATATCTTTTATCTTATGGAAATATAGGCGCTATTACGTATATAATAGGTGGTGTTGTTTCAACGCCGCAGGTTTGGGTGGCTAAGCAATGGAACTTAGTTGCTGTTAATGTAAATGTAACCGTAGGATATATAATATATATACTATCAAATTAAATAATTATGAAAAATATTATAACAACAATTTTTTTATTAGCAACAATAACATTGAGTGCACAAAAATCTCACGAGGGCATATGGAAATGTGACTACAGTGATACACCAATGGGAATAAAGATTATTAAAAACAATTGGCTCGTAATAACTACATTTAAAACTAATGGCGAAATTGACTTCGTTGAAATATATGTAAAAAATGATAAACAAGCTAAGCGTGCTGAAAGATATGCTGATAAAAGAAAGCTATATAATAAAACTTTAGTATACAAAAGAAGTAATTAATGTGGAATAACGAATGGAAGAAAGGTGTTGATTACCCTAATTGGGGAGACACTGAAGTTTATAAGAAAACAATAGCTGGTGGCTATTTACTTCAAGGGGAGACGCCGCGTGACGCTTATATGCGTGTGTCAAACGCTGTTGCAAGACGTTTATACAAACCAGAACTTGCCGAAAAGTTTTTTGAGTATATATGGCAAGGTTGGTTATGTTTAGCATCTCCTGTGTTGTCTAATACAGGTACTGATCGTGGCTTGCCTATAAGCTGTTTTGGTATTGATGTTGCGGATTCAATACAAGATATTGGCCAAAAGAATTTAGAAATGATGCTACTCGCTAAACACGGCGGTGGAGTTGGCATTGGAGTTAATATGATTAGACCCGCCGGAGCAAGAATTACAGGTAATGGAACATCAGACGGAGTTGTCCCTTTTTGCAAAATCTATGACTCAACTATACTCGCGACCAACCAAGGTAGCGTTAGAAGAGGAGCTGCATCAGTTAATATCAATATTGAACACGATGATTTCCTCGATTGGATTGAAATTAGGGAACCTAAAGGAGACGTCAACAGGCAATCTCTTAACTTACATCAGTGTGCTGTCGTTGGCGATAAGTTTATGCGAAAGCTTGAAGCGGGAGACCAAGAAGCAAGGAAAAGATGGGGTAAACTTATCCAAAAGCGTAAAGCAACTGGTGAGCCATATATCCTCTTTAAAGGCAATACAAACAAAGTTAATCCAGAAGCTTACAAAGCGAACGGACTAAAAGTACATATGACAAACATATGCTCTGAGATTACTCTTCATACAGATGAATCACATAGTTTTGTTTGTTGTTTATCATCACTTAATTTAGAAAAGTACGACGAATGGAAGGATACAAACCTGGTGTACGATGCGACCTGGTTCCTGGACGGTGTCCTGGAAGAATTCATACAGAGAGCGAAGGGTCTGAGGGGATTCGAAAATTCTGTGAGGTCCGCTGTGAAGGGACGGGCACTCGGGTTAGGAGTGTTGGGATGGCACAGCTTACTCCAGAAGAACGGAATCGCCTTCGAAGGATTGCTGGCACAGTTCAAAACCCGAGAGATATTCTCAAAAATAAAAATAGAAACTGAGAGAGCATCTAGAGCTTTAGCTGAAATCTATGGAGAACCCTTATGGTGTGCAGGCACTGGAATGCGCAACACGCATTTAAGAGCTGTAGCACCCACAGTTTCAAATTCAAAATTATCTGGTAATGTATCACCAGGTATTGAACCATGGGCTGCTAATGTATTTACAGAGCAATCTGCTAAAGGAACATTTATTAGAAAAAACAATGAGCTTAAAAAAGTATTTAGAAAGGTTGGCATTGACACCAAAGAAACTTGGGATAAAGTACTCGCAGATGGTGGGTCAGTGCAAGACATCAAAGAACTTGATGGATGGTATTACGATCACAGAGGAAGACTTACCCAAGAAGATGACGGGGAAGCGGTAAAGAATGTTTTCAAAACATTTAAGGAGATTAATCAATTAGAATTAATTAATCAAGCAGGTATAAGACAAGACTATATAGATCAGTCTGTAAGTTTAAATCTAGCGTTTCCTTCTGAAGCTACTCCTCGTTGGATGAATGCAGTCCATATGGAAGCTTGGAAACGTGGAATTAAAACTTTATATTATGTACGAACGGAAAGCGTTTTACGTGGTGACATTGCTGCGGCTGCTATGGATCCTGACTGTCTATCTTGTGATGGTTAGTTGTGAGATAGAAGATGATTATTGTATAACAACCGAAATGACTGTTTGGAACGAGCAAACACAAACTTACATTACAGTAGTGGAAAGCTACTGTGAGTATTATTAATTAAATAAATAAATTATGGCAAACAAAAGATTTACATTTGCAGATGCAAAAACAAAAATCAAAGAATTAGAAGAAGCTTTAGAAGAAAAAGCATTAGAGGTTAAAGAATTAGTTGATGATATTTCATTAGATGATTCTGATAATGTGTATAATTCTAGAGAAAATACAATAATTCAAATATATAAGTTTGGATTTTGGATTTTGTTAGGATTAAATATTTTGCAGTTAGCATTATAAAATAATAAAAGGGGATGATACCAATTACGGCGTCATCCCCTTTTTTTTATTTACTCTACACTAAGATCAACTCTATCAAAATCGTTGTATGCAGAATTTACTTTTTCTGTTTCTGCTAACACATCTTGGTCTGCGTCTAACTCATTTTGAGTTTGCCCAACAGTAGAGCCTAAGACTTCATCAGCAGTTCTTCTGCTTGTAGTTCGCATGTTTCTCATGGCATCATAGCGTTCATTTGCTTGATCGGTATTTTCAAATTTACCTTTAAGAACTTGCTTTTCCGCCCAAGATGATTTTCTGTCAGCTTGTCTTTGTTCCTGTTGCTTACGAGCTAGGTCTTGAGCTTTATATCTCTTTTCCTTTCTTTTATCACTTCCTCTGTCTTCATCTTTAATTGCTCTTCTAGCTTCTTTGCGCTCTTCTTTAAATCCTTCTTTTCTTTCTTTTCGCTTAGTTTTTACAGATTTAAATCCTCTTTCTTCTATACCTTCAGCAGTTTTAGATCTAGCTTCAGCAGCTTTTTTATCAGCCGCCTCTTTTTTAGCAGCGGCTGTTTTTTTGTTTTTTTCTTTTCTTTTCTCTGCTTCAGATTTTTTCTTGTCGCTTGCAAATGGGTTTATTTGTCTTGCCATTATGTTATTGCTTTGTTAGCTGACTTTTCCCAAGGAAAACTTTTGTCTCCCTCAGGTAAAGCCTTACCGTTAAATAATACTTTTTTACCTTGTAATCGTTGATATTTTTTACCATTCCAAGTAATGGAGTTTGCGTCGTAATTTAGCTTACCTGTCTTCATATCATGCAGGTGTTTCTTTTCGTGCTTAACTACTTCTTTCTTTTTAGCGGGTGATAAACCTGGTGCTAATTCAATAGTACCATCTTTATGTGCCTTGCCAAGAACTCCATTTGGTAACGCACTATTCTCTTGAACTTTATCAAGAGGTGTATTTTCTCCTCGTGCGCGTCTTCCTCTTCTCAGCTTAGTTAAATCTACATCTACAGAGTAAGGTGACCATCCTAAACCTAATAAAATATTTTGCCAAGCATCATTATATTCTAAACTTATAGCATTTATATTTTCAAGTTTCTTAAATAGTCTGTCTGCAGGTATATTGGCTAAGGCTGAAACATAATTAGCAGTAGCGTAGCCTTGATAAAAAGGACTGTATTTATACTGCTTCCAAGTTTCATATCTTTGCGCTTCTACAATATCTCCAATTTTTTTACTAATCGGTGGTGAAATACTTAAACCTTGTTGAACTAATTTCATAGATGCGTCGTAAACACGTCCGCCTTCGTCTTTAGTTTTCTTTTGTCTATAGAATTCCATACCTAGGTTTTTAAGTGCAGCAATAACTGCTCCTTGATAACCCATACCTCTTAATGTACCGTCAAGAATACCATTTGCGGCATACATAAGCTTCTTCTCTTCCTCTTCTTCTACTCCATCATCTAGTAGCATAGAAAATAATGCACTTTGCAATGTTGAGAATAAAAGGTTTTGAGCAACACCATAATACACAAGTTTAGAAGCGTTTGTTTTCCAATCACCTCTTCTATTTACTAAATCAAGCGCAGCCTTTTTAGTTAATCGTGCATATTGCAAGGGTGTATTAGCAAATGCTAATATTAATCTTCCAATATCCGATGCTTGCTGTCTTGATATACGATCAGGTCTAGACGACTGCTGTGTTTCTTCAGCGATCTCTTGGAACTCTTGCATCGTTTGTTCAATAGCTTGTTGTTCTGTCATACCTTGTTTAACGAGTCTATTGATATTATTTCTATACCAACTCGCTCCTCCAAAAGATATTGCAAAACTATCACCCCATTGCGTTGGCAAAAACCCAACTTCAAGAAGTTTCTTATGTGTTTTTGTAAACCAATTTCCTGGCTCGGTATTAGCTAAATCAGCGGTGTTAATTTCAATTTTCATACCACCACGTCTTTCTAATAAAAAGTCAGAATTAAATAAAGTATTAAAGTCTTTAGCAAACTGTGGAACATTAGCCATAGCTTTAGCCATCATAAACGGATTATTAAATGACCAGTTCATAAAGTTAATAGCTGATAGCTGCTGCAGTATTGCAGACCTGGTATTAAACGACATAATGTTTGCTACAGATGCGTTTAACCAGTTCATAGCTTGGTTGAATTCTTTATCTTTACCTTTCTTACGGTTTACTCCAGTCTCCATACGTTCTAAAATATTCTTGAGCGCATCGGTAAAATCATTACCATGCAACTGAAAAATTAATTTCATATTCTCTGGAGAAAATATTTGATCTCTATTGTTCTTCCATTCCTGCAAGAACATATCTCTGTGCCCCTTATTAGATACGTTAGCTAAATCAGTTTGAATATTACCGCCAATCCAATCAACCGTAATAGCTGGATAGCCTTCGGGTATCTTAGTTATTTTAGCTAAGTCTTCTGCAAATGCGCGTAATTCAGAGTTACCTTCTACAGTAGCTATAAGTTCAGAAGCGTCAGCTTTATTAATATCCAAATCATATCCGGCTTTATCATATAAGTACGCACGAACAGCTTGTTCGTTTGTATATACACCATCAATTATTTTTTCTTTTAAAAGCTTTTTGTTATTGTACCTCTTGCTTAAAGCTTTGTAATCTTTTGCTAAATTAACTTTTGCACTTTCGTACGCAGATATACCTTCAGCAAACGGCTTAAGTAAATTGTCTTCAAAGAACTTAAGTGCCTGTTCACCTTCCTTGCCTTTACCTAAGAACGTGTATAGCAATCCAACAAAATCATCTGCACCAGCCGGAACATAAATATTATATTTTTTAAAGAAAGATTCTCTACTCGAACCTTTTCTTCTTAATATATTATCCATTGCATCATCAAGCGCAGGAGCTTCAGTTTCTTTAGCAACCTGTGTTTTCTTTTTAACACCAAGTCGTTCAAGCATATCATTAACAGCAGCAACATTTGCTTTAGCGTCGTCGGCAAAGAACATATCATTATATCCCTCACTAACTTTTTCTGCCATCCAAAAAGCTTTAGCTGATGGTGTTCCATCCCCTAAACCTGTTATATTTTCTAATGGTATACTAATACCTAGTGCACTTCTTAAAAAACTTTGTATTGGCTGTGCTGAATTAGCTGGTCTTGCAGTTAATACAAATACATCGCGTTCACCTTTGGCTTCAACTAATTTCTTAGCAAGCTGAGCTAATGGCCCTTTTTGCCCCTCAACAACCTTAGAAAACTCAGAAAAATCAAACTCTGCTCCGGCTTCCTGTAGCTGCTCTGATTGAGCCGCAAATTCAGTGGCAGTTAATTTACCCTCTGTACCATCTGGAAGCGTATAAAGCACGTTAGATTTGCTCGTAGCGAGTGTATCGTCAAAGTCAAATACCCTTGCTTTCTTTTTAGGTGCTTTAGTGTTCATTGCAACAACTCTAGCTTTGCGAAGTATATCTAACTTAGCATTGATTTCGTCGGTTGATAAACCTAATGTTTCAATACCTAAATCATTTAACAACTGCTCGCTATTGTTACGTACAGTTTCCTGTAATTTAACAACTCCAGCTTCATTATATATAGAAAGCCTAACTTGAGCTGGTGTATTACCACCTTCACCTGTTGCTATTTTAGCAAACTCTAGCCATTCAGCCTCAGACATGTACTTACTCACGCTTTGATAACCGGCATCAATAGCTTTAGCAAGGCTTTTACCACCTTTATAAGCTACTTTAACCGCTCTTAAACCGCCAATTAATACATTTAAACTAACATCTTTAGCTGCTAACAATAAAAATGGATCAACAGCTAATCCTTTAGTTCCAGTAAGCTCAGTAAGTTTACCAATTGCTCGGTCAATAACAAATTCAACTTTATCTGTTTTTTCAATTAAAGCATCATTACTAGCTTTTACAGCATCTGGTGTAGATTGGCTTTGAACGTTTTGTTCTTGTGCCATTGTCTTACCAGTTTCCATGTTAATTATGGTATTTAAATCAATACCAGCTTTGGCTAACCTAATTGAAGAGTCATCTAATATACTAAACCCTTCGGGTAATTTAGCTCCCAAGTCTGCTGCGTCTAAACGTTCATCATCTCTTTTTGAAAGTTGAGTTTGGTAGTAATTTTTACGAATATAAGGCATAATTGCTTCTACCTTATTATTAGTTATAGCCCACAATAAGCTTGCACCCACCACAGATGCAGGAGGGTTGTGTTCTTCTCTATACGGAGCATCTTTAGGCCCTTTTTGAAGAAACTTTTTAATTCCAAACTCAAATTTTTTAGACTTATATTTAAATCCAGCTGCGATTTTAATTAACCCACTTGATCCTTGATAACTTTGTGAAACAAACAATGCAGCCATTTGAGGGTTCATTGTACCATCAGCTATAGCTTTTCCTAAAATAGTTGCCATTGTTTCTAAAGCATCCATGTTATTTTTATACTTTATATTGGCATTACTACTAAAAAAATTAGAAGTTACTCTTCCTGGCTTTTTTAAGTTAGGATAATTTTTATCATTTTTCTTAGCTGCTTCTCTAGCTTTAATATAAGCAGGATCTGTTTGGTTGTAATATAAACTACCTTTATCTTTTTTTGGTAAAAAATAGCCTGGGTATTTTTTATAAAGCTCACTTTTTTTACCTTGTGAGCTTGGATAAGGTAAAAACATCTTGCCATCAATAGGCTTACTTAGTATAAAGTATTTATTTTTACTTGTAGTATCTAATACAAATTTTCCGTCTACAATTCTGCCAGGTCTATATTCAGCACCAAAGTTTGCAAATTTAGCTGCTTCAAAAATAATAGAAGGTATTTTTGCTTTTTCAATAACCTCCAACATTTCATTTTGTTTTTCAACAAGATTGGAAAGGTTTATTGTAATTTTACCAGTTATACCTATTTGCTTAGCAGCTTCATTTATATCTTTAGCTTTAGCTAAATTTTTAAGTACATCAGTAAACTCAGATAAGCCACTTGGTGCCCCTAAATTACTTGCAACATCTTGCTTAAGCTGATTTAAATCAGTTATTTTAGTTCTTAATTCTTCATTAGTATTAAGAGCTTTAATAGCTTGAGCGGATGCAATAGAAACAGCTACAGCATCTTTAAATCTATTCTGTCTATTTGATCTAGCTTGAGTAGCAAGCGATGGATCAGTAAAATAGTCTATAAAATCCTGTTGATTTATGTTTTCAAATGCAACTTTTTCTAATACGCCATTTTTTTCAACAAGCATTCCTGCTTCTTCAAACGGGTTAGTTTTATTTTTACCACGAGCCATTCGCATACCTTCAACAGAAAGTACATCATAAAAAGCACTTGGGTTTGATTTAAGTTTTTCAGTAAAAGCTTTATTAGTTTTGGTATCTTTACCCATAAACTCATATGCTTTGTCTTTAAACTTGGTAATAAAACCTCCTGATATATCACGTTTAAATGATTTTGTATCTGGGTTATAGTTCTTTAATAATTCTCTTACAACATCTGCTTCATCAAATTCTAAACCTAAAGCTTTTGCAGAATCAATTTTTTCATTAGCGTCTTCAACAACCATTTCAGAACTCATTTGAGAAGAAATAGCTGAAGAGGCGTCGTCTATATTATCAGAAAAAACTTGGCTAAACATTTGATTGTTAAAGCGAAATGCTCTAAGATAGCCTCTATTGCTCAAAAATTTATCTAACGACTGTTTTTCTGGATCAAACTCTGTTTGAATTAGCATTACAATATTATCTGTAGTGTCTGATTTAAAGTCTTCTCTTTTGTAATCTCCTCTTTGAGAATTTGGTACTGGATCATACAGTTTTTTAGCAAGAGACTCTACAATACCACCAACAGCTTTTCTAAATTCGTTTACAGCTGGAGTACTGGGCGTGTCACCTTTTTCGAGCTTGTACTTATTATAAATATCTTGTAGTTTAGTAAATTCTTTAGGCTTCCCTATTAATTTGCTTCTTTGTCTTTTATAATTAGTTTTTGCGTCTTTATATAATTTATTGTATTGTTCTTGTGTTATTCTGCCTTCTTTTAATTGAAGCAATAGCTCTTTACTTTGTTCTACGAATTTTAAACTAACGCTTTTTATACCGCCATCATTTTTGTTAATTGTTACACCAGCAGCTTGAGTTACACTAAAAGCTAATTGAGC
>Ga0209603_1004665_pt1 | contig 11321 bp, 14 predicted proteins | sample COGITO_mtgs_1206_FD_184812 | JGI IMG/M metagenome (GOLD analysis project Ga0209603, IMG submission 184812) | Pelagic marine microbial communities from North Sea - COGITO_mtgs_120607 (SPAdes) (version 2) | ecosystem: Environmental > Aquatic > Marine > Epipelagic ... | reverse complement strand
ACAAGTTAACTCTAGTGATAAAGCAACTCTAGCGCTTTTAGAATACAATCGAATGGTTCAAAACGACCCAAGAGTGGATAACCTTTTACTTCCTTTAAGAGATGGATTAATGATTTGCCGCAAAAAGGAATAGTTTTTGTTACTTTCGTAGTAAATTGACTTCAATTTCAACCAGATCATGAAAAAAGGCTTCTTGCTCATTGTATTTTTGTGTTGCAGTATACTCTCTTATGCATCTCATTTGATTGGAGGCGAGATGACCTACAATTGCCTAGGAGATAATCTTTACGAAATTTCCCTAACCATATATGTCGATTGTGGTCCATCAAACATTCAAGGGACATCATTTGATGAATTTGGTACGATTTCTATTTACAACAGCTCAAATAATTTGGTACAGGAATTAGCGATTGAAAATCCAGAAGCCTTTGAACTAAGTGATGAAACTGTTGGAAACGACTGCCTGGAGTTGCCCACAGACCTATGTGTTCTTAGAGGTGTTTACACTGCTATAGTCGAGCTACCCGCTATTCCTGGTGGTTACCAATTGGCGTACCAACGCTGTTGCAGAAACCCATCTGTTATCAACATAAACAATCCCGGGAATTTTGGAAACACCTACACTACAAATATACCCGGATCTGAGCTGGTATCAGACTGTAATAGCAGTCCTTCCTTTGATGCATATCCACCATTAGCACTTTGTTTAGGTGATGATATTAATGTGAATCTTAGTGCAACAGATCAAGACAACGACTCTTTGGTTTATTCCCTTACAACTCCCTTTAATGGAGCAAACACTATAAATCCAACGGAGATTACCCCACCGCCTTTTACAAACATACCATGGGGACCTGGCTATTCCGAAAACTACCCAATAGATGCCAATCCTGCAATTGAGATTAACCCAAGCTCGGGTACTATTTCAGGAACACCAACTCAAATGGGTATGTACATCGTTGGAATACAAGTAGACGAATACAGAGATGGCCAACTGATTAATTCCATCTTAAGAGATTTCAGATTTTTAGTTGTGGATTGCAATGTCACAACCTCATCCATTCCACTCACCTCTTGGTATTGCAATAGTCTGACAGTAGCATTTGAAAACGGAAGTTTTAATGCAAGTAATTATCTGTGGGATTTTGGTGATAATAATGCAACCTCTAGTGAATTTGAACCCAACCACACTTATCCAGATACAGGTTTGTATACGGTACGTTTAATTGCCAATCCTAATACCGTCTGTGCTGATACAAATACAGTTACGTTTCCTTTGTACACTGAGCTAACACCTAGTTTTACTGCACCGAGCCCACAATGCATAAGCAACAACTCTTTTACTTTTCAAGGGGAAGGGCTGCTTCCTGAAGGCAGTAATTTCAATTGGGAATTTGGTACAGGTACTACCCCCGCAACATCCAATCAATTAAACCCTAGCAACATTGTATTCCCTGAAGTTGGAACGTACCCGGTAAGTTTTAATGTTCAATTTGAAGATTGTGATGAGACCTTCACTTCGAGCATTGAAATCTACAACGAAGATTTGTTTCCTGAGATACCCAGCCAAACCCCTCAGTGTTTCGAGGGAAACTTATTTACCTTTACTGCTGCTGGAACATTCCCTACTGAATCTAATTTCTTTTGGGATTTTGGAAGCAACGCCAGCCCGCAGTTCTCCAATCTACAAAACCCAGAACCAGTAACATATAGCACCATAGGCGAGCAAGTGGTTACCTTAAATGTACTTTTTAATGGTTGTGAAAATTCGGTACAACAAATTGTAGAAACCACCAACCAAATAAACCCTCAGATACAAAGCAGCCCACAAAACGGTTGCGAACCATTTACAGTAGAATTTAGCAGCTTATTAGATCTAAACGATTTTGATTTTGTGTGGGATCTAGACAACGGAAACTCAAGCAATGAAACAAACCCACAGGCAACCTATACAGAAGGTACTTATGACGTTTCATTAAGTGTAGTAGACTTAAACTCGCTTTGTGAAGGGTCTATCATTTTAGAGAATTACATTAATGTATTGCCACAACCCATTTCCAGTTTCAGTATTGATTCGGACAGTTTATTTTATGGAAGACCAGTACAAATAAGCAACAATGCATTGAATGCTACTTCCTTCCTATATCAGTTTAATGAAGGTGAAACTATTGAAGAGGAAGAGCCTTCTTATATTTTTCCATCCATAGGTGAATACACTATTTGGCAATATGCGCAAAATGAATATGAATGTGCCGATACCTCCAGTTTAAGAGTTACAATACTAGGGTATTCTCATACGTTTTGGGTACCCAATGCATTTACGCCAAACAGCAATGCGATTAATGATTCTTTTTACCCAACTTACTCCAACGTAGAAGGCTATCGAATGCAAATATTTGATCGGTGGGGTATTGTTGTATTTGATGAGGAAGGATCGCAACCTAAATGGGACGGAAAAGACCAAACCAAAAACACTGAGGATCAAAAAAGTGATCACTATACGTACCTTATTCAATACGAAACCTTGGATAAAAAGGTACATCAAGTGCGAGGTACGGTAACACTTATTCGTTAATAGGCAAGGCAATTACATTTGCTCTTGAGCCGTTGGGGAAACTGATGCCTAATAAATTAGAGATAGTGGCTGCTATATCAGTAACAGCAATCCGCTTATTTGTACTGCCCTGCTTCACCTTCCAACCGAACCAAATTAAAGGCACATGCTGGTCATATGTGTAGCCAGAGCCGTGTGTTGTTCCGGTATGACTGTACTCGATCCAAGCAGGATCCAAAACCAAAAGAACATCACCTGAGCGTTTTGAATTGTATCCTCTTTGAAGTGAAGCTAAAACACCCGAAGTAAATTCACTGCGTTCTAGTGTACGTCCAGTAACCGCTTTTTGCACCCCTTTAAAACCGAGCATAAAATCGGCAACTTGCTGCTGAACCACTTCTAAACGTAATGCTCTCTCAGCAATTAGCTCTCTATTTAAAAACAATTGGGCATTCCCATACGTTTTAACCCAATTTCCAACTCCGTACAAACTGTCTAAATAAACCTTTAACTTAGCAACGGGTTCTTCAGCCTCAAAATATCCAGCTGGTATTTTTCTGTCCTTAAGGTAAGACGGCGTTCTAACGGCTCCATGATCTGCGGTTAAAAAAACCAACACATTCTCCATGCCAATATGCTGCTCTAAGAAATCGAGAAAGTCAGCCAAATCCCTATCGAGTCTTAAATACGTATCTTGAGTTTCTTTAGAATCTGCACCAAACTGATGCCCTACGTAATCTGTAGAAGAAAAACTTACGGCCAATAAATCCGTAAAATCATCTTCACCTAAACCTTCACCCTTAATAGCTGCAACGGCTAAATCTTTGGTTAAACTGTTTCCAAAAGGAGTCGATTTAATAATGCCTTTGCCATTTAATGTAGTTAACGTTGGTAAATCATGAGGAAAAATGGGCGCTTCTTCTCCATTAAAAACCTCTTCATAAACACTGTTATCTTCTAAGCTCTCGTCGTACTTTGATGATTTAAGTAGCATGTTCCATTGTTTAGACAAATAGGATTCACAAAGGTTCGCATTGTTAAAATCTTGAACCCATTTAGGCAAATCTGAGCCGTAAAAAGAACTCGAAACAAAGTCACCTGTTTCAGAATCTAACCAAAAGGAACCGTTAGCCATATGGCCCCCTGGTAAAACAGCAGAACGGTCTTTGAGTGCAACAGCAATTACTTTAGATCGGTTCATACTAAACAAGCGGAGTTCATCTCCAAAAGTGGTATTCAACAGCTTTGCAGGCGACATTTTACCCGATGCGTTTTCTGCACCAACAGTACTCATAGTGGAATCTGACACGCAATAACTGTATTTATCTAGACTTTTATTGTACCAAGAATTGGCTATTATTCCGTGGCTCGAAGGCGTCGCTCCAGTATAAATAGAAGCATGACCAGGACCAGTGTAAGTGGGTATAAAATTGTAATGTGTGTTACTACAATTGTACCCTTGAGCAAGTAATTTTTTAAAACCACGCTCACTAAAGTCATCCCAATAACGATTGATGTAATCGTAGCGCATTTGATCGACTACAATACCAACCACTAACTTAGGTTGGTTAACTTGAGCTACAAGTGTAAATTTTAGTAAAAAAAGTAAGGCAAGAATGCGTTTCATAAGACGAGAATAAATAAGTTGTTAGTTGCTTTGACTAATCTTGTAAATGGTAAACAACAAGAATAAACAAGCAAAAATATTTAGTATAATATTAACAATCGCTAAAGCAGTTTGCCCATTTTTAAGCATTTCGAAAGTTTCGAAACTAAACGTAGAGAACGTGCTAAAACCGCCACAAAAACCAGTGATAAGAAATAATTTCCAAACATCATTAAACCCCATCTTGTCTTGAAAACCATAAATAAAAAGGGCGAGAATAAGGGTGCTCAATACATTAGAAAATAAAGTTGCAAATGCAAAAGAAGACACAAAATAAGAAGAAGTCAGCTTTCCGAGACCAAATCTACATAAGCTACCTAAGCCACCACCTATAAAAATTGCAACTGCGTTCATATCGCTAAGTTATACTTTTCCTTCAGTTTTTTTACAAGCCAAAACATCATTTTAGCTAATACAATTCCTAAAATAGCGCCACCTATTACATCTAAAGGAAAATGTTTGCCAACATACACACGACTGTAAGCAACAAGTATTGCCCACGAGTACATAAAATACGCCACAGGCTTACGCTCAGAAAAAACAGTGGATACAATGGCCGCTAAAGCAAAAAAATTAGCTGCGTGTGAGGATACAAACCCATACAAGCCTCCTTTAGAAACCAACAATCGAATGGCATCTTGCAAAGCTGGATCATGACTTGGGCGCAAACGCATAAAGACATTCTTAAAAGCATGCACGGAAATAAAATCTGCTAAGCCCACAACAATTAAAATGAGTATGAGGCCTTGCCAAAAAGCACCACGGTATTTTTTTAGCAGTAAAAAAATTACCCATAAAAACACAGGAATTGCTGATTTAGTGGAAGAAATAAAAACCCAAAAAGAATCAAAAGTTGAAATTCCTGCCCCGTTAAGTAGCAAGAAAAGCTCTTGATCCCATTTTAATAAAGTACTAAGCATTTAGCTGGGACCAAATAAGGTCTTTTAACTCCATTAAACCTTGTTGCGCAACAGAAGAAAAGAACACTGTTTTAATACCCTCAGGAAGTGTTTTGGTAAGTTCCTCTTGCAACTCATCATCTAACATATCCGATTTAGAAATGGCAAGAAGCTTGTCCTTGTGCATCAATTCTGGATTGTACAATTCTAATTCCTTTAAAAGAATGGCGAACTCTTTAGCAATATCGTCTGCATCAGCAGGAACCATAAAAAGTAGAGTAGAATTACGTTCTATGTGACGTAAAAATCGAATCCCCAACCCTTTTCCTTCGTTAGCTCCCTCAATAATACCAGGTATATCAGCCATTACAAATGAACGATTGTCTCTGTAAGCAACAATACCAAGATTTGGTACCAACGTGGTAAATGCGTAATTGGCTATTTTTGGTTTAGCGGCAGAAATCACAGACAACAGTGTGGATTTTCCAGCATTAGGAAAACCAACCAAACCAACATCAGCAAGAACCTTAAGCTCTAAAATATTCCAACCCTCTTCACCTTCTGTACCGGGTTGTGCGTAACGAGGTGTTTGACGAACTGAGTTCTTAAACCAAGAGTTTCCTCTTCCGCCCATACCTCCTTTACGAACGACGATCTCTTGTGCATGCTCGGTAACTTCAAAAAGGATATCTTGTGTGTCTCCATCTCGAACTACAGTACCTAGGGGAACTTCAATGTATTTATCTTCGCCGTCGTCGCCAAAGCTGTTGTTAGACGAACCGGGGCCTCCTCTACCGGCTTTTACGTGTCTTTTGTATTTTAAGTGAAGTAAAGTCCACATTTGATCGTTTCCGCGCAGGTATACATTTCCACCACGTCCACCATCACCCCCATCTGGGCCACCCTTTGCGGTAAGCCTAGAACGATGTAAATGCACAGAGCCAGCGCCACCATGTCCGGCAGCACAATGAATCTTTACATAATCAACAAAATTTGATCCGTTTACAGCCACTAGATAAGAGTATCAATTTCTTTACAAAGACTGCTGGTGATGTCGGCTATAGAACCCACACCTTTAACGCCTATAAATTTATTTTGAGCACTGTAATAATCTTTCAAGATTGCGGTTTCATTTTCGTAAACTTGAATTCTGTTTTTTATAATTTCAGGGTTTTGATCGTCTGCTCTCCCGCTAGACTTTCCTCTCTGTAAAAGTCGAACAACCAACTCTTCCTCTTCTACTTCTAAAGCCAACATAGCTGAGATAGCTGCTCCTTTAGAAGCTAAAAAAGCGTCTAAAGCTTCTGCTTGTGTATGCGTTCTCGGAAAGCCATCAAAAATAAACCCCTTAGCCTCAGCGTTCGAATTCACTTCTGCTTCGAGCATGGCAATGGTAACCTCATCGGGTACAAGCGCCCCTTTTTCTATGTATGATTTAGCGAGTATTCCCAGGTCAGTGTTTTCTTTCATATTGTAGCGAAAAATATCACCAGTAGAGAGATGAACTAAATTGTACTTGTCAATTAATAAGGCAGACTGAGTTCCTTTTCCGGCACCCGGAGGTCCAAACAAAACTAAATTTAGCATATACTTATTTTAGGCTTTCGCCAATTGATAAACGTTTTTCAAATTTCGACCAAAGCCATCGTAATCAAGACCGTAACCGACAATAAAATCATTTGGAATTTCAAAACCAACAAAGTTAACTTTTACACTTCCTTTGTATGATTCGGGTTTGTAAAACAAACTAGCAATTCTCCATTGCTGTTCTTTTTGTTTAAAAATTTCGTCAATTTTTAAAAGCGTTGTTCCCGTATCAACAATATCTTCAAGTACCACAATGGTTTGATCGTCTTTTAACGTTTCCAAACCAATTAACTCTTGTACTTTACCTGAGGTTTTAACTCCCTGGTAAGAACTTAATTTAACAAAAGAAATGGTGCAATCACCAGGATAAGCACGAAGTAAGTCGGAGGCAAAAATAAAAGAACCGTTTAAAACAGCTACAAAATGGGGTACTTCTCCATTTAACTCTTGATAAATTTCTTTAGCCAAGAATGCAACACGCTCTTTTACAACCTTTTCTTCGAGGTAAATCTCAAAGTCTAATTCACGAACTTTTAGCTTATTCATAGCAGGCAAAAGTACAAATTAATGCAAGATTAATAAGAGCTATTTCTAGATTTAATTGTGTGGGAATTGATGGCAACTAAAATCCTCGAGAAGAAAGGATCGTAAAATGAGAATAGCACGATTAGTGAATTTGCTCAACAAGGGCTTCCTTGGTCATTAAACCCGCTTGTCGCCAAACCTCAGCCGCATTGTTAAAAAGTAAAAAAGTAGGTACAGAAGTAATGTTGTATTTATCGGCTAAGTCTTTGCTTTGGTCTAAATCGATGCGCAGGACAAAAACCTGCTCTTTAAGCTCAACTTCTAAAGCAGCTACAATAGGCACCATTTTTCTGCAGGGAACACACCATTGGGTATGAAAATCTACTAACACCTTTTGATGTACTTGAAGCAGCGAATCGAAATCGGAAATCGAAAAGGACTTTATGTGTTCGTCTACTATATCAGCCTTTGCAACAAGTGGTAAATTTGCCTTTTCCCAGGCCATTAGTCCGTCGGACAAATTGTACACCTCATATTGCCCTAGTTTGCTTAGTAATTTTGCAGCCTTGCCACTTCTTCCGCCACTTTTACAATACACATACACGGGTTTGTCTTTTTGTATAAAAGCGAGTTTAGACTCAAAATTGTCGTCGTAGAAATTAAGCACACTAGCATTTTCTATGTGCCCTTGAGCCACTTCTTGTGGCGACCTCACATCTAAAACAATTCCCTTACCCGAGGCTATGAGGGCTTTAAACTCTTGTACAGAAACGTTTTTTACATTTTGAGTATTGCCACAAAAGACCAAGAACAAACAAGAAATAAAAAACGAAAATAGCGCAGTTTTATTCGGTAATGCGTGCATAAATTTATATTTTAGATTGTAACGAGGACCAAGCACCACCATTGTATGTTTGGATGCCAGAGGCACTTAAAATGGACTTGGCTTTTCCGGAACGAATGCCCGAGGCACAGCACACAATAAGAGTACAATTTAAAGCGACCAGCTTTGGAGACTGTTCCTTAATTTGTGCCAGCGGAATGTTTTTGCTGCCTTTAATGTGCCCTGTTTTGTATTCGTTTTCCGAGCGAACGTCTATTATTTGGGCTCCGGATGCAACAAGCGTTTTGTAATCTGTTTTTTTAAACAGCTTTTTAAAAAAAGTGAACATCCTTATTTTTTTTGAGCACTAACTGAGGTCCAAGCGCCACCATTAAGTACTTTTTCGAAACCCTTGGATTGCAAATAACCCGTAGCTTTACCCGAACGACCACCAGACAAACAACACAAAACCAAAGGTTGCATGCTTCGTAATTCTTCTGTACGGGCTTCTAACTCATTTAAAGGAATGTTTACCGAACCGGCAACGTTGCCACCTGCAAACTCCTCTGGCGTTCTAACGTCTACAATGCTTACCTCTGCTGAGTTGATCCATTCTTGTAAATTCATGCTATTTGTTTTTTCCCTAAACGATTGAATAGGCTAATTTAACGATTAATTTGTTCGGTTTGATTTTGATGCCAAGATTTAAAAATGGCGTGTATGGCATCCAATCCGTCCAGAACTGAAGCCGGCCCAGGTTGCAAAATAATTTCTGAAGGAATTTCGTAAATCCTGTTGTATTTTACAGCGTTTATTGCCTCCCAACCCTTTCTTTGTATAAGCTCTTGTTTGTTAAACTTCTTTCCACACCAAGAGGCTAAAATAATATCTGGATTTTTACGCAGCACCTCATCTGTATCCTTCAGAATTCGATCTTTGGCTAAACTAGATTCGCCCAAGTCTGCAAAAACATTTACCCCACCCGCCAAAGCTATGATTTCAGAAACCCACAAAATAGCAGAGATCATGGGCGAGTCCCATTCTTCAAAATACACCTTGGGCTTATGGTTCCAGTGACTCACTTCAAGAGCTATGGCTTCCATTTTTTGCGTTATGGTTTGGAGTAATTTTTCAGCTTTTTTTTGTTGACCAACCAAAACACCAAGTTGAAATATCATGCTTTTAATGCCTTCAATGTCTCGATAGTTGTTTACCCAAACCGTAATTCCTTTTTTAATTAATTCTTGTGCAATATTAGCTTGAATGTCAGAGTAACCGATCACCAAATCGGGCTTAAGATCCAAAATTTTACGGGTATGTGCATCGATAAAAGAAGAGACTGTAGGCTTTTCCTTTTTGGCTCGAGCTGGCCGAACCGTAAAAGTAGAAACACCAACAATACGAGCTTCTTCGCCCAATAAGTAAAGCGTTTCGGTGGTTTCTTCGGTAAGGCAAACAATGCGCTGCGGCAAGTATTTTTCGTGCGATTTTGGCATAGCTAACGGCTGTAAGTTTGCAGGATTACTTTTTTTTATTGGTAAACAAAGCATGCAACAAAAGCCCTAAAGGCATGAGCATTACGCCAAAAAATATACTCATTCTCATTTTCCAAGAAGCCATTGGCACTTCCAAACTTTTTTTCCAGATCCATCGGGTTACAAAAATATCACCTACCACAACGTGCGCCCAAGTGGCGGTAAAGCCCGTTTTACTGCTAAAACTCAGCGCCAATGCTTGGAGTGCATCGTTGTTCGCTTGATACGTAGCTCCAATATTAGAAAAGCCTTGAGTATCAAAAATTAAAATCAAAAACCAAAGCACTAATGGACCCGCAAAAAACCAAGGACCTTCCATTAATTTATGCGTTTTTGGAGCATTTGGATTCAGCAACATAGCAAACCAAAATGGGCCAACCCATAAGGTGGAAAACAAAAATAAAGCAAGATAAAGATCCATTAGCAACAATTTAAATTACAAAACAAAGATACGTTTTGTAAAGCAATGTGTGCTGTTAAATACAATCGGAGTAAATTGAGTTTAATTACCTGTTGGTGCTCTTTATTTAAGCGTTAGGTAGCTGTACATTTTTTTAGACCTTATTTTAGAGAACTGAATATGCTTTTCAAACTTTCTGGAATTGCGTATTCTAATCCGAAACTTACAACAGGCATCATATAACTGTCTTGCTTTAGAGGTATGGAATAAGAAAATTGATGTAGAAGTTTAAGTTTACCTAGTTTTATTTTTGCCTGAAGTGCCGGCTCTAAGATGATCAAATCTTCGTGTGCAATAGTTGTATAATTGGCTCTTAAGGCAATACCTGCATTTACCAGCCTACTTTCTTTACCCCAGTTTAACTGAATAAAATACCTCGTATTTGATTTTTTAAACTCGTGACCAACGCCAGCCAATAAAGCTATTTTTTTTGAGTTGTAGCTAAAATTGTAGCCATACCCAAATTCACTATAAAACGTTTCTGACGGCATTAATTGAATGAACTGCTCCTTTTTGAGAAGATAATAGTCTTCAAAATGTAAAGGATCGAAGTGAAAATGACCAGAATTGTACTGAAAATTAAGCATCCCAATTCTTTTCTCTGTTTGCGTTGCAATTTGGTAATTACAGCCGTAGTTATTTGCATTTATTCCGAACTGGGTTTCGTCTTTAAAATTGAATAAGGGTACATTATTGGATTGTGGGATGTACAATTCGACTTGCCCGTAGGTTTGAAACATAAAAAAATAAAATGCAATAATACAAACCCGTTTAAGCTCTTTTCTAATAATATCGAAATTCATTTTTAATTAAATATATATATTAATGCGATTAACTAAATTTTTTAGTCTAAACCAAGTACTGGTTTTGTTAATTCTATTTTTGTTTAAAACAAATAACTGTGGAGAAAAGAACCAAATTACGTGTATAGAAATGATTTATAAATCTATTATACACTCTTCAGCTTCTAACATGAGCTTTTGCGATTAAATTTGGTTGAAGAAGTTTTTTTTTAACTATTTATTAGTGGAGTAAGGTAAATTTCTTGGTAGCTAGCAAATTTTTATTGTCGTAAAATGCAACAAAATAAGTACCATTAATCAATGATTCTAGAGAAATAACATCCGTTTCTGAAAATTGAATGTGGTCTTTAACCAAAACAAGAGAACCTTGAATTGAGGTAACTTCAATTCTGGATATTTTTTCGTTGGATGATTGAATGTGAAGTACCCCGTCTGTAGGATTCGGATAAACCAGTAGCTCCAGAGCCTT
>Ga0209603_1004664_pt1 | contig 11323 bp, 8 predicted proteins | sample COGITO_mtgs_1206_FD_184812 | JGI IMG/M metagenome (GOLD analysis project Ga0209603, IMG submission 184812) | Pelagic marine microbial communities from North Sea - COGITO_mtgs_120607 (SPAdes) (version 2) | ecosystem: Environmental > Aquatic > Marine > Epipelagic ... | reverse complement strand
GTCACGGGCGTGGAACGGAGACCGCAGTGCACGCAGCGCCGGTCCAGCACGTGCACGCTGCACGCGGAGTGGTTGGCGTCGTACACGAGGCGACCAAGGTGCACGATCTCCGCCTTCCATTTCAGGGGGGACTTTGGCATGCCCTCGTACTCGTAGTTGAGCACGAGAGTGTCGTGGTTGTTGAGCACGAGCCAATTGTAAAGAACGGCATTAAGGTGGTGCGCGCAGCCGCCGCCTCCGCTGAACCAGGCCACGCGGGGCGGGATGGACGGGTCGGGCTTCGTCACGCTGAGCCATCGAATGACCCGCGTCGCCGTCAGGTTGGCCGCAACCAGCTCGTGGCCGCACCGCTCGCGCAGGATGGCAGGCGCGCGCTGCTTGTACACGAGCTTGAGGGCGTGCACGCGGTTCGAAGCCACCACCACCTTGCTCGCGCGCACGTGCACGTCGGAGCAGCCCTGGGCGTAGTAGTAGAAGGGTGTCGCGTACCCGTCGCGCGTGCGCAGCACCGGGATATCGGCGGGAAGGCCTCGTTGCAGGTGGCCAAGGAAAGGCGGCGGCGTGCGCAGCCGCACGCCTTGGGGCAGGAAGAGCGGCTGGTAGGTGTGCGGCGGCAGCGGTGGCAGCGCGCCCCCCGCAAAGGGCAAACAGTATGGCGTGTCCGCGGTCGGCATCGGCACTCGCGCGCGCAGGGCGCACGCACACCCACACGCGCGCGCGCACGCGCACATGCGGACATTCGCGCACATTCGCGCGTCTTAGCGCCCCACTGGCGACACGCGCCGGTTGACGTTCTGTGGCACCCAGTGGTACGACGGGTCCGGGGTTGACCCGCAGAAGCGCTCGAGCGCGCGCAGCGAAGCGGGGTCGTCCACGTTGACGCGCACGTAGTTGCGGCGGTGCGCAAACGTGAACGCGACGTGGGCGTTGACGCCGTCGTACCACTCGCGCAGCTCCTCGTCCTTCCACCCGACGCCCCGGGGCAGGCCGGGCAGGTCGCGATTCGCCAGCCGCTCCCGCAGGTTGCTCCATCGCGCGACGCTCGAGAGCCACTTGGTCGTGTTGCGCGCGCAGTGCACGAAGAGCCCCGCGGGCGCCTCCAAACGCAACGCGTTCATGTGCGTGAGCTGCAGCGCGATGCTGTCCTTGGGGAAGTAGACGCGGCTCAGTTCGGAGATGTAAAAGTGTGGGCACTGGGCTCGTGCCGCGTCGAGCAGCGGCCGTCGCGCGTTGGCCTCGTCCTGGATGAGCACGGACAGATTGTGGCCGCACGTGACGTTGTAGTCGTACCGATCGGCGAAGAATTTTTCGATCGTCGTCGTCCCCGACTTGCCCAGCCCCACTTGGAACACCTCGTCGTAGCCGGAGCAGCGTCGCATGCGCGCTAGCACAACTTGCGCTCGACGCGCGTGCCCCGCTTGCCCAGGGGCACGCACGACCCGGTGATAGCGCGCCCAACAATGGACGCGGCGGTGTGCCTCACGGGCTACGTGCGCACCTTTGGCGTGCCCGGCGTGTACCGCAGCATCGAGGCGGTGCGCCGCAGCCTGCGCGCGTCCCTGTTCGCGGTGGTGAGCAACGACGACGGCGACACGTTCAAGGGCCAGCCCGCGGCCGTCAACGACACCGTCCTCGCGGCCGCGCGCGCGCACGTGCGGATCCTCGACTGGCGCGTCGTGCCCGGGGGCCGTCAGGAGCTCGGCCAGTTTGCCAAGCTGGCCTACTGCGCGGCGATCATCGAGGCGCACGAGCGGCGCAACCGCGTCGCCTTCGACTGGGTGGTGCGCCTGCGCCCCGACGGGCTCTACCAACCCGTGCCGCCCGGCTGGCTGGAGTCGCTCAACCGCACCACCGTGTACCAGAGCAGCAACTCGGGCGACGTCATGTGGGCCATGCCGCGGCACACGCTGGCGACGATGGCCGCCATCGCCGGCACGCCCGCGTCGACGTCGCCCGAGGGCGACGTGTGCTGCGGCACCCTGCCCCACCGGTACTTTGAGTGCGCGTGCGAGATCGTGCGCACCCGGATCGCCTCGGCGACCATCGCGCGCATCGGCCTCTTCCCATCCAGAGATCTGGGCGACCGGCGCGACAACCCGGCGAAGCGGAAGTGGGCCGACGCGCTGTCCACCGCACGCCAAGCGCACCGGCCGGGCACGGCCCACGGCGTCACGGCCGAGAGCCTGCATCGCCTGCCCGGAGGCACCGTTGCGCGCGCCTACGCCCTGCTGGACCGCAAGCCGTGGGCGGCGGGGTAGCGCGCGGCGGGGGCGGCGCGGGCAGCAGACCTTTCGCGAGGTTCTGGCCGGGGTAGGCTCAAGCGGTTGAGTTACGCTAAAACCCCGTTTTGTAACCGCTCGCCGTTTCTGAACGAACGCGCCCCCATGTACTGCAATCTCGACCGGTTACTCGACGGGTGCTTCAAGGCGCGCGCGGGGCGCGCGCCGCCGCCGCGCGTTGCGCTGCTGATCGAGGGCTTCCCGCGGCCGCACCACCCGCTCATGGAGTTTACCAAGCTGCTCTTCCTGCTGCGCGAGCACGACGCCAAGGCCACCTTTGTGGTCGATTGGTACGACATCCGCGAGCGGGGACTGTGCGCCTCGGTGGGGCAGATGATGCAGCTGCTCACGCACAACGAGCACGAGGTGGCGGTCAAGTTCAAGAAGGTCGCGTGCACAGCGACGCATCTGCGGCAGCAGGCGGTGGAGGCGCTCCACTTTTTGCAGCGCGTCTACGGCATCACCGTCGTCTCCGCAAAGGCGGGGTGCCAGATGCCCGGGACCGCCGCGGCACTGCAGGCCTTGGGAATCACCGTCGTCGACGGCGTGAGGGCGCAGCACGTGGTGAACGACGGCGCCGACGTGATCAGGGACGTGGAGACGGCCTTGCAAGCTTTGCGGGGGCAGAAGTGCGTGTGCGTGTCCCAACTGAAGGAGGGTGCGCCGTGACGCGTGTTTTGTTGCCTAATTGTAAACTCACGCTCCCTGCCGACAAAACCGGCACGTCTTGAAGTCTTCGGGGCACGCGTGGACGTCGTACTCCTCTCGCGCGTTGATGTCGCTCGAGACGCACCGCAAGCACCGCGGGTGGCGGCAGTTGCTGCACCTGCCAAACGCGCCCGAGAAGGCGACGCTCTCGACGACGTTCACCTCGTTCTCGCAGTGCGCGCACGGCACCTTGCTCGAGGGCGACACGAGGTACGTGCTGAACTTGAAGAGGTCGGCCATGCCCACGCACGCGCCGTGCTGCAGGATGTCGCTGAAGATGCCCGTGGCCGAGGCGATCGCGTGGTCGCAGAGCTCCTCGCTCGCCGCCGCGATGTACTTCTCGTCCCTGCTCCCGCAGCTGTTCACGATGGCGCGCACCGCCTCCTTGGCGCAGTAGTGCTGCTTGGCGACCCGCATCCTGCTGCGCTCGGCCAGCAGCGCTTCGGGCCGCTTCTTCTTCTTGGCGCTCTTGGCGGCGGTCGCGGCGGCGGTCGTGGTGGCGGTCGCGGTGGTGGTGGTCGCCACCGGTTTCGCCGACGGGTCGAGCTCCTCCTGCCGCACCGAGACGGAGGCCTCCGTGGTGGGTCGCAGCACCACGTCCTTGTACTTGCCCGTGCGGAGCCACGTGTCCACCTCGACAAGCGCGGCCGCCAGGGCCAACTGTCGCCTCCCTCGGGTGCTCGTGCGCAGCGTTTCCCACCGCGGAAAGGTGTTTCCCAAGCCGCACTCGTGCGCCGACTGCTCGCGCGACGCCATGATGGGGTCGCGCACGGCCGTCGCGAGGCCAAGGGGCGTGTACATGTCGGCAAGGGGACCGTCGGGGGGCAGATTCGGCCGGAGGCCAAACAGGTCGACGCACACGGCAATGCCGGTGCACAGCAGGTAGTGCATCGTGTCCTCCAGTGCCCGCTCTGGCCACCGGTAGCCCACGTTGCTCTTCTTGCTTTCGTACTTGCCCGACTTGAGCATGGAGATCACCTCGCGCACCTTGTCGATGCCGTAGTTGATCACGACGTCGAAGCTGTGCAGTTGCTCGTGGACCATCTGCTCGGTGCCGAACGCGAGGATCGTCGGCAGCACGGACTCGATGAAGAGGGAGGCCTCCTTCGTCGCGAACAGGTCGTCCCCGTGCAAGGCGGACATGCCCCACCGCGTGGGATTGCACGCAACGCACACCGCGATCACGAGCATCAGCGGCAAGCCGCTGGGCTTGTGCATGTCGTCTGGCAGCGCGCCGACGCTGAAGGCATCCGCCCGCTGGTCGAGGTAGCCGATGAAGCTCGCCTGCTCCAGCACATCCTCCGCCGCCATGATCAACGCGAACTGCGTCCCGATGCTCTCGATGTCCATCCTGCAGCACATCTTCTTGAACGCGTCCAGCGACGCGTCGCAAAAGGCCGTCCACGCCGTTTCTGTGTACCGCTCCTGGCAGTTCCACGAGAAGGAGAGTTTGGAAAGCTTCGCGCCCGCCAGCGCCGCCGAGAGCATGTAGCTCGCGGCCACCTGGTGCTCGATCTTGCACGTGATGCTCGGCCTCTGGTCTTGCGAGATCGACACGATGCCCGACAGCACGGTCTGGGTGCCGTCGGACGTGGGGAACGTCGAGCTCGACGTCGCGCGCCGCTCGAAGAGGTTGATGCCGTGTGTGGACACGCCAAGCGGGCCAGACGTGCACCGGCCGCGCTCGCGCTGCCTCCTGTCCGTCGACGCCCTGGCAAGCTTCTCGGTCGAGCCCGCGAGGCGCCACAGCTTGATCGTGGTGACGACCGACTCCTTGCTGTCCTTGCTCTCGCGCAGCAGCACCGCGATCCGTCGCACCTCGCAGGGCATCAGCGGCTCACCCATGCGCCCCGGCGGGCTGCACCGCACGTGCCACACCTCGTTGTGCCCGTTGAACGTCAGCGGGTGGCGCCCCCAGTCGCCGCTCTGCGACTGGCTCTGGTTGAGCGGGCCGGTGCAGACCACGCCGCACAGGTCCTTCGCCTCCATCGCCTTGCCCAGGATCAGCCTGTACACGTCCGCGATCGTCTTGGCGTTGTCGGTGTTGACGTGGTCGAGCGTGTCGTACGCGGACGCCATCGTCGCCGGCGTGGGCGGCAAGTGTCGGCCGGCTGAGCTCACAAGTTGCAGATGGGCCAGAGATAACCCAAACGGGCGACACACTGGGTGTGGTGGGCCGGCCAGCGCGCGCGGCGTTGCAAGAAAACGATGCTGCCCAACTTTTCACTCCTGGACCTCAAGGAGCGGAGCGTTCCCATGGGGGAGTTTTACCAGCTGTCGCAAGCGGAGGCCGAAGAGCTGAACGCGGGCGATGGCCACGAGCCGATCATGGGCGCAAAGTACATGGCCCACGGTTGCGAGCCCGGCAGCGAGCCGACCGACGACCACGAGTGCTTCGAGACCTACCGCGTGTGGGCCAGGGACCCGAACACCGGCCGCAAGCACGCGACGCTGTACACGGTCTACGACGCGCAGGCGCTGTGGTCCAACCTCCAGACGCAGAGACGCAACCCGCAGGGCTACTTCGACCCGAAGACGCGCAACCCCTTCTGGCGCGAGGACTGGTACGAGCTGCACAACCGGTACGACCCCGATGGGCCCGTGCCCGAAAAGGTGGCCAGTCTGCCGCGCATGGCGCCCACCACCGCGCCCGCCGACGAGTGGCCCGACACCGAGCCCGAGGACGAGTGGGAGGAGGACTGGAGCTCGGAGGAGGAGGAGGAGGAGGAGGAGGCGGGACAAGTGGTGAGCGACTGGGAGCCGATGAACGACTTGGACCACCTGCACCATCTCGCCGATCTGGTCAACAACGAGGTGCCGGAGTTCCGCCGCGATCTGTACGCCGGCGTGGGGGCCCAAGTCACACGAATACTCGACCGGAGCAGCAGGCTAGGGGACTACGGATGGTACCACGCAGAGGTGCTAGACGTGATCTATAGGACGGCGGACACGCGAGCGTGGCTCATGGGCGTGATCGCGAGGCCCGACTCGATCTACCCGTACGCGGTCAGGGGGCAGGTGCTGCGCTTGCTGGCGTTCTTCGCAGAGACTTACACGATGCGCGACATCATCCGCGAGGGCGACGAGCCGTACACCGTGAGCGGTCGCCTGGACCCCTCGACGGCGGGCCGATTCACGGCTGCCGTCGAGGGGTACGTAAGGCACCTTCAGGCGATCCCCACCGTCGCCGCCGACCCCTCAGCGGAGCTCGACTACGAGCGGGACACGCGCTACCAGCGGCTGGCCGACGCGCGGCGCGTGCTGCACTACATGAAGTGGCAGGAGAGGGTTGCGCAGGACGACTGGCTCGTGCCGCCCGGGCGGCCCATCGTCGACGAGGAAGACGAGAACGACGCGTGGGTCGGCGGGCTCACCCAAACCGCGAAGCAGCTCATCTACGACCTCGATCGCGCGATCGTGGAGGGGGGATTGGACGAGGTAGGCGGACCCGCGCAGCACGAGGCGGTCATGGCGAAGCTCTGGACGTTCTGGACCACGCTCAAAGACTGGCAGCGCAACCGGGCACCGTGGCGGTGCCCGTTTGGGCGGCAGATCGTCGAGCTGTGGGCGATTGCAAACCACGCGCAACGCAAGGCCAGCGGCGAGCACAGAAATCCAGACTTCTTGAGCACGGGGGACCCCCTCGAGGACGAGCAGCTGCGCGAGGCGGTCGAGCGGTACAACTTGATGACCGAGCGCCTGGTGCGCACGCTGTGGCTCAGCGTGAGCATGTGGCTCAGGCCCCACCCGGACGCCGACCGGGCCACCAACGAGGGAATGATGAAGTTCTTTTACCAGTACGTCGCGCACTTCTACACAGCGAACGACCGGTTCATGTCCGGCCGGCAGCTCTTTATCTACGACGGCGACGACACGTCGCAGTTGGAGGACGCCAACGACTACATGCAGGATCAGTGGATGGGGGACCGTCGCGCCGGGCCGTGGGATGGGCCGTGGGACGCGTACCGCTCGCTGCCAACAACCAACCGCGGCGAGGGCACGCCCGACCCGCGCCGGCAGCGCCTTAGGTAGGAACGCGTAATGCCATAAGTCGTGCCGGCGCGTCCACTACTGGTGAAGGGCGTGGGTGTCGGGTCGTTTGTGTAACACGGCGATGCTGCCCAGCCTTGCGGGCCTGAACCAGGACCGGCGAAACAAAGGCGTTCCGAACACCACGGGGGAGTTTTACGCGCTCACGCTCCAGGAGGCGCGCGCGCTCAACGCCAACGACGGCCAGGAGCCGATCTCGTTGGACCCGTACCTGGTCGCGCAGGGGAGAAACTCGGACTACGCCACGTTCCGCGTGCGCGCCTTCGACAGCAGCAACAAGTGGATCGACAAATTCTACTACGCCGAGGGCCTGTGGGAGTGGGTGCGGCGGCCCAACGAGGAAGACCCTCCCATGGCGACGCTTCCGGACCGCCAGTACGTGTGGCGCGAGGACTGGTGGGCGCTCAGCGACCGCTTCGCGCCGGGCGTGCCTTACCCGCGCTGGGTCAGGAACCTGCCGCAGCTCGATCCGAGCAAGGACGACACCAAGACGTACGCGCCGCACGCGCCACCGGACGACGAGGAGGATGCGGAGGGCCACAACCTCGCCGACGACCTGAACACCTTTGACGCATCCGTGAACCTCCTCCGGGACATTCCGGCCGTGGACCACATGCACGAGGTGGCCGCAAACGTCCGGGCGCTGATTCGGGGCATGGATCGCGCCAACTCCCTTGCCGAGTTCCACAGCGCCGCCAACGACGCGGCGTACCAGGACACCGCCCGCGAAATGTACGCGCTCCTGACCATGACCCCAACCCTGACCTCTGGCGTGATCGCGCTTCTGGAGCTCAAGGCCGTCGTGCTGGAGTTCATGTACAAGGCCCTGAGCAGGCGCACGCTGCGAGAGAGCTTCCCTTCCCTGATCACGCACGTCGATCTCTACTTGCAGCGCATCACTGCGCTGGCGTCCAATAACAACCCCTTCTCGGAAGACGTCAGCGTGCGCGCGATCTACAACGCAGCTTCCCTTGCCGCGCACTACGTGAAGCACTTTTACTACTGGGACCAGTTCCTCCAGCCAACCCTCGTGCGGCCGCCACGGTGGACGACGGAGCGTCCGTCGTGGTCGCGGCCGCTCAATGGGCCCGAGCAGCTCGGGCTGGGACAGCTCATGAACGCCATCACAGGCGTCGCCGAGATGGGCACGGCGCTCCTGCGCGACGGCGGGTACCAGTTCTTCGACACCGGCGACGACGTCCGCTTCATCGAGGCGCTGCGCGAGACTGGCATGATGTTCCTCGCGGCGCATAACTTCTGGCCCGCCTCGGGCGTAGTGCGCTCGCTCGCGATCCGCTTCTTCGTGCTCGTCCTCTCACTGACCCCGATCCTGAAGGAGTTCCGCCGCCTCGCCCTCACCGCCGACGCCGCCGCCAAGCCCGTTCGGGTCACCGCGGCGCTCCACCGCACCTTGGCCAGCGCCGTTCTGGCATCGGACTACGAGTACAGCGTCGAGGGCGACAACCCCAACACCGTCAAGCTCAACGCGTTCTTCTGGCGCTACGTCTCGAGGCACTACACCGAGGGCGCGTGGACCCGAGAGCAGCGCAGCAACGTCGAGAACCACCTGAACGAGATCATGGACGAGTGGACCGAGGGTACCCGCGCTGATCCGTCCGAGGACGAGGAGGAGGACGCCGACCCCGTTCCCGACGACACGCCGATGGAGGACGAGGAGGAGGAGGAGGGCGAGAGCGATGAGGAGGAGGACTACAATGCCGAACACAGCAGGGACTACGAGGCCATGGTGATGGAGGGCATCCGCGACGGCCAGAGTCGCATGTATTGATGAGGGTGGCGGCGCGTCGCGTGTAATGGGAATGCGCAAAGTAAACTTTTGCACTTGTGTGCTCGGTGGTCAGTAAACGGGCGTGCGCGATGTTTGTGGAGGTTTGCCCCGACATCGCGCGCGAGTTGCTCAACAAGGTGACGTTTCTGGCCATAAAGGACGGCGACCTCGACGTGGCGGTGCGCTCGCTCAAGGCCTTCCGGGCCATCAGCGTCACGTTTCGCGACGCGTTCGAGAACGACAAGGCGGGGTGCAAGATCCTCGCTCGGTACACGCGCGCGTTGATCCGCCAAGGGAGGCACCGCATCGTCGGCATCGACAATCTCATCAAGTTGCACGACAGGGAGAGGGCCGCGCACGCGCCTGCACAGCGCGGGTGGTGGAAGGCGCTCGAGTGGATCAGGGAGCTGCGCGCGTCGCGCCAGTGCGACATGGATCGCCACAAGCAGTACCTGGCCGCCCTCATGTACAAGATCGACCGCGCCCTGTGCGACTGGCAGGTGATGCACCGCGCCATGCTTCCAGAGACGCACGGGGAGTCGCTCCAAAAGCCGGGCGGTGGCCTCCCGTCCGGGCCTTGGCACGTGAGCGCGTCGCACAACCGGCGCGCGCCGCACGGAACGTGCGCGATGTGCGAGGCGCTCCTCATGACAGTGTCGTACGACGAGCCGGTGAGGGGGTTGGACCACAGGGAGTGGGCGAAGGAAACGACCGCGCTGCTCCTCAAGATCTCGCGCGCGGACGAAGATTCCAGCGTGCAACAGTACGTCGCGTCGGTGGCACAGATGCTGCACCGCTTGGGTGTGGCGGAGTGAATGCGGCACGGGGTGCAATTTTGAAAGCGTCACAAAAACTTGGGTGCCCCTTACCCGGCAAATGTTGGCACTTGCCCCCCCCAACAACCCCAATTGTTGCGTTCCGAACAGCGATGACACACCGTGGGAGTTTGTCGGGTCGGTGGCGGTGCCCGACACACCAGCGGCGGTGCCCGACACGCCGGCCTCGCCGTGCGTTCCGAACAGCGAGGTCGAGGCGCTGAGGGAAACCTGCGGTTCGCTCGAGCGGGCACTCAAGGTGAGGGAGTCGAGGATCGACATCCTGAACAGGCGAGTGGCGGACCTCGTGAAGCTCAAGGACTCGATCGCGCGCGCGAGGGAGGCCGAGGTCAAGACCGCGGCGAGGGAGGCCACGCTCGCGGCCAGGGCGGAGGCCAGTGCGGAGCTGGATGCGATGCGCGCCACGATGGAGCGGCTCGAGGCGAGCGCGCTGGCGAAGGATGCGGGCGGGCGCGGCGTCGCGGCGCTGAAGCCCGCCAAGATCGACTTGCCCAAGGGGGACACGTTCAAGTTTGCGGAGGTGCCCTGCTTCAAGCACTTCGAGATCACGAGTCGCGAGGGCCTCAAGAACAAGCTGGCCAGCTTCTACATAGACCAAAACAAGCTGTACTGGGACTCGTGGAAGCGCGACGCCATCAACCAGTCCAAGTACAAGGCCGACTGGGTGTGCGACTGCCTCTCCCTGACGGACAAGACGGACTACTACGAGAAGGGCGACCTGTACACGATGCTCACGTGCCTGCTCAACAACGTGGAGGTCAACGGCGGCCCCAACGTTGGGAAGGGCTGCGAGTACCACACCATCCAGCACCGCGTGGCGCACTGGTTCTTTCCGAAGATCGTGACCGCGGACTACGGCACGTTCCACCCCAAGACCGAGGCGAACGCGTACGCGCACCGGCAAGCGTACCTGTGCACCACGGGGCTGAAGGCGATGTGGGAGCTCTACGAGCACAGCAAGTTTGGAGGCAAGCTCTGGCCCGTGGGCTGGAGGGACGGCGACCACGTCCCGCACGAGGACAAGGAGAGGGAGAAGGAGGACGAGAAGGAGCGGAAGAAGCGCGAGGCCGAGGACGTGAGGGGCGGCAAGGGGAAAGCGAAGCGGCCCAAGCGGTGAAGCGCCCCGCCATGGCGTCCCGCGAGGACTGCACGCACCAGTCGTGTGGTTTTGATATTGCATGCGCGTTCCACGAGTGATGAGAGATGGAGACGTAAGCATGTTAAGCATCCCGTGCCTGGTTGTGCACCACAACCAGTATCTGGCTAAAAAGTGTGTCCCGGAGGTATCCACGGCGACGCTGCAGGAGGCGCTTGACGCCGTGGCTGCGCATGCCAACTGCGCCGGCGTGACGCTGGAGAATGGCATGTACAGCGGCCGCGAGACGCTGCTGTTGGAGGCCTCCCCCGACGGGAAGAACGAGACGAGCTACTACATCCAGTGCGACCCGCCGCCGCCGCCGCTGGTCGCCAACTGGTGGCTGACCCCGTCGCCGCCCTCCCCGCCGCCGCCGCCCTCGTCCTCGCCCTCGCCACCCGCGCCGTCGCCGCCCCCCTTCCCACCACCGCCGCCCGTGCCGCCCTCCCTCCCGCCGAATGGGCCGCCCCCCCCCCCCCCGCCCCCCCCCCCCCCCGTCCCGCCCCCCCCCCCCCCACCCCCCCCC
>Ga0209603_1004663_pt1 | contig 11325 bp, 7 predicted proteins | sample COGITO_mtgs_1206_FD_184812 | JGI IMG/M metagenome (GOLD analysis project Ga0209603, IMG submission 184812) | Pelagic marine microbial communities from North Sea - COGITO_mtgs_120607 (SPAdes) (version 2) | ecosystem: Environmental > Aquatic > Marine > Epipelagic ... | reverse complement strand
TGCAAAGGTTTAGATCGCTGTTAACCCTAGCAATGCTAGATTATTTTGTCATCATATTTAATAACAAGCGCTTATAAATTTTAGTTAAGCTTAATAGGTCTTGTTTATGAATGTGTTCATTAGTTTTATGGATACTATGATTTGGTAATCCAAGTTCAACCACCTGTGCGCCTTTATTCGAAATAAACCGGCCATCTGAAGTACCACCGGAAACTGACAGTCTAGGAAATATGCTCACTTCACTGAAGATAGCTTTTTCCGCTTCTACAATTAAATCAAAATCTTGCAGTAATTTGGTCGACTCAATGTCGTTGGAAAAGTGATGCGACTCAATATTTTCTGCGGTTGTTAAGTAAGGCACGCATGGTCTGGACCATTCGATATTGATATCGCTAGTGAGTTGTTTTAACTGCATTAAGCCATCGTTAATACGTTTTACAATGTCCTCTTGGCTGACTTTATGGCTATAACGAACATTAAACTGCAATGTACATCGACCAGGGATTATATTGTCTGTCCATTCGCCGGTATTGATGGCGGTAATTTGTAGGTGAGTGCCTGGAAAATCCTTAGTGCCTTCATCCCATGACAAACTGCTCAACCAGCTACCTAACGTCATTGCCTTGTGGGCAGCGTTATTCGCATTGGTTGGATACGCAACATGACCTTGCTGGCCATGAATGGTAATTTCCCCAGATAATGAACCTCGACGCCCTATTTTTAATACATCGCCAACCACTGTTTGACTGCTAGGCTCTCCAACAATACATAAATGCGGTAACTCGCCACGATTCTCTAATTTGTCGATGATTTCTTGAGTGCCAAACTCCGCTTCGCCTTCTTCATCACTTGTTATTAAAAAATAAAAAGTAAATTGGTCAAAGTCTAAGTGTGCAATCACCATTTCAAAGGCGGCTAACATTGCAGCAATTCCGCCTTTCATGTCTGCAACACCGCGGCCTGTGATTTTTTCACCATCAATTGCCAATGTAAAAGGATCAGAAGACCAGTTTTCGGGGTAGGGTGCTGGCACAACGTCGGTATGGCCAGAAAACGCTACTCTTATCGGGCCACTACCTATTTTAGCTATCAGGTTGCTAACACCTTGCTTCTCAAAAGACTCAATCGAAAACCCAATTTGTTGCAATATTCTAGTTATGTATTGTTGGCAACCTGCATCATTAGGTGTCACAGAAGGTCGGTGGACCAGCTGCGTCAAATGCACGAGAGCTTGTTGAAGTTCAACTGATTGATCAGAATGCAAAGCGGCATTGACGGCCACCTTAGGTTCAATATTAGAACGAGCTGGTACGTTAGGTGCGCGGGTCTGAGGAGAAGTCTGCATGATCTACATATTATTAATTTAAAGTTAATCAATTAAAGCGACTTAATGTGACATATAGGTTACTGCTAAGTGAATGTATTATGACGATAATATGACAACAAAAAAGCCACCGTAAGGTGGCTTTCATAACTTTAAAAGTTGAACTTCAAAGCGTCATTAATCAAATTCGTAAGTATAAGAAATGCTGATGCCCATACCTACTTCCTTTTCACGGATCACAATGTCTGACTGCGTCACTTCTTGATCTTCGTTTAGTAAGTTCTTAACTTTAAATTTAATTTTAGAGTTAAAGTCTGGGTAGTATGTATAAACCATATCTAGTGAATGGAATGGCTGCTCATAAGCATCATCACGACCCGCAACACCTGCTGCCAGGATGCGCTCACCAAACACGTTATATACTAATGAACCACTGTGGTTACCGTCAGAAGAGTCATAGTTTAACTGCAAATTAACAACATACTCTGAATGACCTGTCATACGCTTAACCGGATTTGTTAAGTTGCCAGCAAAGGCAGGGTCAATTTCAGCTTCAGAATCTGACAAGGTAACGTTACCAGAGGTAAATAAACCGTCAGACAATGACGTTAGGTCGTATAACCATTCTGCTTCAATACCATAAACCTCGGCAGTTTCACCGTTTGTGAACGTTGCTGAATAGTCGTCATCACCAATTCTTAACACGGTTTCAATTGGCGCTTCTATGTCTTTATAAAAAGCAGCAATTGAGAAGTTATCACCGGCATCACCATAGTATTCATAACGTAAATCTAGGTTTTTGATTGGGCTGCTTTGCAAGCCAACTCGACCAAAAGTTCGGATATCCGTTAATGGATCAAAGTAAGATACTGGAACAACTTCACGTAAGTCTGGACGAACAATGGTTTCACCATAACCTAAGCGAACTTGGTAGTTTTGACCGCCCATGTAAGTGAAAGATAGTGCAGGGAAGATGTCATCTTCTTGAATAGTACCATCGGCAATTTTCTGATCTTCATAAAAGATATTTAAGTCTTCTTGAGTGAAAATTAGAGATGAAGTACCAATTGAACTTTGTTTGAATTCTTCCCAGCGTAATCCACCACTAACACGCCACGCATTTTGATAAATCATATCAAAAGCGCCATAACCAGCATCAATCTTTTGAGCTGCTAAGTAATCATCGGCATCAGGCGCGGTTGGCTCATTAAAGGACAACAAAATACTTTGTCCATCAAGAAAGTCATCCGTTAGGTATTCGCTGTTTGTTAATGGATCTTGTGAACCGTCGTTAATTTCAATGGCAACACCAGAGTTGTTATTAACGGCAAAGCTAGACGTTTCATAAATTCTAGCGCGGTCGCTGAAGTCGTAACCGGCTTTAAATTCAAGTTCAAAATCACCTGCATAAACAGGCAAGGTAAAGTTGCCGCCGTAAGACGTTACTCTATCTTCCATATCAGTGTATGAATACACGGCTCTGTTTTGGTCGCCGGTGATAATAGAGTTCGCATATTCGCCGCCTTCGTAGTTATCTCTAAAGCGATACGTCGCATTTACCGGAATATCTGTGGTGGCTTTTGAACGCGTATATTGCCAATCAAAACCTATTCCGCTCATATCTACAAATGTATGTTGGCCAACAAGCTGAGTTACTTTTAGTTCACGTTCTTCATACTTAAAGTCATGGCTTCGGTTTGCACGACCATCACCCGCAATAGAAAAGACTGAACTGCCGCCTGGGCTTTGCTGTATTGAAACATCAGTTTCATCTTCGCTGTCTGTTAACAGCAAGTTAGACAATGACACACTATGCGCATCGTACTTGATACCAAAATTAAGAACCGCATTCATGCGCTCCGACTCAGTAGTTTCAACAGAGTCTTTCATCGTTTCAAAACAAGAGTTTTGAGTGTCATCAGAGGTATTTAATTCTTTTGCACAGTTATCAGCAAAATCTTTTGAAAGAACCGCTGTACGCTTTTCTGATGCATCCCATGTTGTGTCATAGGCAACTGAAGCTAGGAAGCCCAATTCAACGTCATAGTCTTCTAAAACAAAGCTATTACCAATATGACCTTTAATGTTGTAGGCAGGATCAAGCGAAGACTTAGTCAAACCCATCTCTCTTGGTAGAGACTTTAATAGTTCCTGGTTAATCAAGTTAGCTTTTTGACCAGCAGAACTTGTATCGTCAGAGACCAAACCGTTTTTATTTACGATTGAAGCGGTATCAAAGTCACCACGGTAAAAAGAAATGGCCTCTTTTAGATTGCCAGATATACCGGATTCATCGCGGTTGTACGTAAATCCATTGTCCGCTGATGAATCGTAGCTTGCGCCAACTTCAATGCCGGCGGTAAATTCTTTTGGTACCGTTTTAGTTCTAATATTTATAGCACCACCACCAAATGCCGCTGGCATAGATGGTGAATAGGCTTTTTGAACCGAAAGGCTTTCAATAATACTAGATGGGAAAATATCTAGTGGTACTACGTTTCTGGTTAAGTCTGGCGACGGAATATTCGCGCCATTTAAACGTGCGCTTGAATAACGTTCACCTAGTCCTCGAACATAAATAAATTTACCGTCTACGAGTGTAAGGCCTGTTACTCGGCGAAGAGCAGAAGCAGCGTCACTATCGCCAGTGCGAGATAATTGCTCAGCACCTAAAATATCGGCTACAAATGCTTGTCCACGTCGTTCTTCGATTACTGCTGCTGCACTGCCTTGTAGACGAGTACCAACGGCAACAACCTCTTCTATTTCATCCTCATCGGCTGCGATGGCTATATTGGCTTGTGCCAATAAACCAAGCGTGACCGCTGCACTGATGGTTTTGAGCTTGCGTCGATTTAACATGTTTGAATCCTAATTGGGTCATCAACAAAAAGGCGCCTGTAGAAGATTTCCGTTCATAAGGCGCCCATTTAATTAATCAAGTGATTAGTCGTTAGAAGCAGCGGTTACTGCCATTTCAACCCACTTGTACCAATTAGATGTTGTGTCTTGGTCTGATACCGCACCAATGAAGTTTGCTGCGCCAGTTGCATCCGCTGCTACTGTAATAGCCGTTGAGCTCGTGTTTGTTGCAAAACCATCAGCCGCTAATACGTCTGAGCTTGCTGCGATACGTTGGTTAACACCACCGTTATCAAACCAAACTGTTTTAGCTGTGCCTTGCAGTGCTGCAGGTGCGCTTGCACCAAATGTTGCTTCACCCTCAAATTCAGACGCACAAGCCATTACAGAACCACTAAATGTGATAGCATCGGCATTTTTCTCACCGTCAGCCTTGTGTTTAACACATGATGAATTCGCACCAACTTCTTTAACGATTAATACATTTTTGTACATAGATTTAATTGAATCATCGAATGTAAATGCTTGCGACGGGTCATCATCACGTACTGAGTTAGCGTCTGTTGTGATAATTGTCACGTTAGAAATAGTTGGGTTTGTTACTGGTGCTTCAGCTGACGTATCGCCTTTTTCGCCATCCGTTTCAAAACCGTTGTTACCCATATTTGCAACTTGTCCGTCACGAGTATTTACTGTGCCGTGTTTAACAAATAAGAATTCAGCAGAACCTTGCCAACCTGCATCAAAATCAAATGAATCATCCTGAGTATCTGTTACAGCAACGTGTGACAGTGTTGTTGCGCCACCAAAAATCTCGATGCCGTCATCAAAACCTTGGTGAATGTGAATGTAATCAAAAGAAGAGCCTGAACCAACCGCATTAAGTGTTAACGAGTTTAAGTCATCACCAGGGCCACCTACACGAGGACCTGAGCCGGCATACCAAACTTTTGCATACTTTATAGAGCCGCTTGAGTCAGTGTTGTCATTACCGCCAAAGTAAGAAGTAATGCCCTCTGAGGCTACATTACAAGTTACCGCAGCGCGCTCTGCATCAGTACATTGGTCAGTGATACCGTTACCGTTAATGATTATTCCGCCCCAATCTGCAAACTGTGCGCCTTGGCCAGCATCGTCTAAGCGAGGGAAAGCATTAGCAGAAGTAAATACGATAGGCGCATCGATAGTACCAATTGCTTGGATTTTAGCACCACGAGCAATACGAATAATTGCTTCACCTGATTTGAACGCTAGTGTGGCACCAGGCTTAACTGTCATTGTTGGGCCGTTTGCAGGAACGCTGAAACCTGTTGTTGTATCGCCATCTTCACCAATTTGAAGTGCGTTATCAAATACGTGAACACCGTCATTTGGTAGTGCTTCAAAAGTGATGTTTGAAGTGATAGAAATATTTTTGCTGGCAAAAGAGTCGTTGTAAACACAGTCATCACCTGACTGAACACCTTCTACGGTGCCAACTGATGATTCGTAACTTGCACATTCTACTTCAACAACTGGCTCAGGAGCCGCAACGTTGTTTGAATCATTTACACTGTTATCAGTCACTGTGCTGTTGTCGTTTACTGTAGGGGTAATGTTAATGTCGCCACCACAAGCGGTTAAAGAAACGGCTGCTGCTACTAGTGAAATGCGAAAGATGTTTTTAAGTTCCATTTTGCTCTCCGAAAGTCGAACTGTATTATTAAAATTAGGTTTTTTAGGGGTTAATCTGTAATAACTGCGGCACAATCTACTGAAACAAAATGACAGATTTAAGAAAGCAAGATGACGCTTTGATTACAGAACTCAGGTTTTGGAGCATGAATGAGAGCTAAAAGTGGAATTTTTAATATTATTGGTAGAGCTTAATGTCGCATAAACACTGACTTGATCAAATTAAGTCAATTTTGTTACAGACATCCTTGTAACTTAAAGAGTAATTTTTTGAATATAGAAAAATACTGATTTTTTTTATAATGCTGACAATGTCTTCCGAGCGATGTGGATACAAACTTTGGAGTAAAGCTTGGTGTTGAGCCAGCGTTAAGTTTTGGTTGGCATACCAATTTCCATAATTATCTTTAGTATCGGCATTTTTGTTAAAAGCTGTGCGAGACTCTGAACGAGCCAAGCTTAGGTAAAGGCGTTTCAATAGCTTTTGTGAGGTGGGCAGTTTGGGTTTGTTTTTAATGGTAATGAATAAGTACCAACTACCTAATAAAACGCCGATTGTGACGACGAGTATTGCTACTTTCATAAACGAAAGTTTAGCCACTAGAGTTGAAATTAAATTGTCACGCTTCTGTTGGTCAAAGTCTAAAACAAATACGGTCCAATAGTAATCTAACGACTGCAGATGTTGCCTTAGCGTATTTAACCAAGGCGTTTGTTTAACAATATTCATATTGGAATCAGTGGTTTCATCAAAAACGTTGAGTGCTTGTTCTAAACCTTCACTGATCCTCAGCGGCGATACCACAGACGTGGGATCCGCATGTTGCCACTGTTTATTGTCCGATGAAAACTCTACCCAAGCGTGCGCACTACTGTCATAAATATTAAAATAGTTACCGTTCGGGTTATATTCGCCACCATGGTAGCCAGTGACTATTCGGGCAGGAATGTTTTTTAACCTTAACAGTACCGCATGCACGCTAGCAAAATGAGCACAAAAACCGACTTTTACATCAAATAAAAAGTTATCAATATGGTCGCCGGATAAAGTTGGTGGACTGAGTGAATACTGGAAACCAGATGTGGCCAAATACTCAAGAATAACGCGGTTGTAACGTTCCGCATCGCCATTGGCTTGTTGCCAAAGCTCATCAGACAATACTTGTGTTCGGCTTAGGCCAAAAGATGGAAGCTTAATATTGTTGGCAATATCTGTTTGTGTCAGAGCTAAAGCATTTTTATTGTATTGTGAATATTGAGTGGCTGAGTATTTAATGCGCTGAGTGACTTTGGTATTTCTAATTAGTCGATTATCACGAGTAAGGTATATGTTGGAGTCATCACTAGTACTTGTTCCAAGGCTATATAACCATGGTTGTTGGTTAGGCTCCGCTACAATAGAGTAATTGCGTAGAGTTGCTTTTTCGCCCCAAGCTTGTGTACTGGTATTAACCAAAAAGCTGTTAAGAGTCTTAGCCTGTTTATTTTGAGTCCACTTTTTAGAGTCACTTTGCCGCCAAGTTTTACCATTAAACTCTTCCATGGTTAATACGCGCCAATATAATTCTGCGTGAGGAGGATTTTTGGCTTCGCTAAACTCGGCTCTAAAAGCGAGTCTTGACGACTTAGCAACATTAGCAATATCGCCGGGCGTCATGGAGTCACTAATACCGGTTGGCGTGACTTTCTGTTGTGGTAATTTCCAGAATGGACTTAACGAAGGCATAACAACAAACATCACTGTAGCGCCGAGTAAACAAACTACTATCATAGTGAAAAAGTGTGGCGGCAAGTAAGCGTTCTCCTGCTTACTCGCATTATCAGACGAGCGGTTGGAGAAAATACCTGCATCGCTTTTTGCTAGGCTATTTGCAGAGTAGTTTATTGGGTGGCTTGTTTGGCTATTTGCTGGGTTGTTTATTACGTGATTTGGTGAATTATTTATTGAGCCATGTTCAAATTGCTGAATTTGATACAAGCCAACAATACTGGCTGAAATTGTGATAAAAACCAGCAGCGCATATTCTAATGACTGTTGGTAAATTAGTGATACGGAAGCCAGAAGGGTTATTCCAATAAGTAACTGCATGCCCCAAGTTGTGCGGTGATGGTTGGCGGTAAACCACCACATCACTGCGCCAGAAAACAATAAATTTACCATGCTGTTGAGTAGGCCTGCCGAGCCTAGTTCGGGCAAAACCACCAGTGCCAATAATATTGCACCAATGTTTTTAATCCAATTTGAGTGAAGGCTCTCTACCTTAGCAGACGCATAACTAAGGAATACGGTTTTAACTACTAACAATAAACCGGCAAGTGAAATGGTTTGCCACAGTAACGCTTCATTTAATAACACAATACAAAGAATTAAATTACAGCCGAATATGGCCAGTGCTAATGTTGGAAAGCGATAAAAGCGACTCATTTGCAGGTAGCCAAAGCTTCAAGGCAGAGTTTTAGATGCTCTTTACCAGAGCCAACGTCAATGCGAGAGGAAATATGACTGCCTCGAGACAAATCTAACCCAAATGGTCTGTTATCATCATGCAGCTCTAAGCACGCAGAAGTTAGCTGACTAATCGCAGTTTCTGCTATTTGTGCTGGTACAGAATCAAAAGACAAACTGACGGGTACGGTGACAGGCGTTTCAAAAGACTTCAGCAGTAAAGGGGAATCTGGTTGTTTGGCAACTTGTTTCCAGGCTACGTTTGAAAGTGGCGCACCCGGCAAATAAGGCTTAATTCCATCAAAGTTTCGCTCACCTAAGGTAGGGCTACTACTTTCGACTTCTGCATCGCCAGTGTCGTTAACTTCTTTTTGTTCTAATTGCCAGTTTGAGGCAATGGTGTTTGGGTACACCAAATAAGAGCGCTCGGCTCTAAAATAACTCCACGCTTTAATAAGGCCAAATGGATATTCTGATCTTAATTGAATCAAAGGCAATGTATATCGCCCACGCTGCTCAGGCTTTAAGGCAAGGATCCAAATGTCACTGTTTCTATTTTCTCTTTTTAGGCGATAAACTTTTTTATCAATTACTGCGTTTAGGTGGTTACCTTTGGCACTGGCACTGGCACTGACATTTGTATTTGAATTAGAAGTAGCCCTAGAAGTTGCATTGATATTGCCTTTAGTACTGATACGGGTATTAGCACTGGCACTGTTACTAGTATTAGCATTAGCGCTTTTGATTTCAAACCTAAGTAGCAGCTCCTGGTTTACATAAATATTAGAGACCGGCAGTAGCTTGATTGAAAGACCATTTAAGTTATTAAAACCACTATGAATGATGTAAATAACAAAGCTCAGTAAAAAAAAGCAAAGCAGCAAAATGGGATTGTTTTGATAATTTGTGCCTAACACAAATAAAATCAACAGGCACAGCAGTACCCAGATGCCAGCAATGTTTGGCAAGATAAAAATGTTTTTATGACCAAGCTTTAATGTGTTGGAGGGCTCAAACCGCCTTTGTATCCAAGCTTTTAGCCGACTCTTAAATATCGCCATGTACAGCTACGGTCTCTAATATTTTCTGACTAAAGGTACTGTTTAACAGTGTGCCTCGTCCTGCTCTCAGTCTATGCTCGGCAACATAAGGGAATACAGCCTGCACGTCCTCTGGAGTTACAAAGTCTCGGTTGGAGACTAGAGCAAAAGCTTGTGCTGCTGTCATAAGCGCTACGCCTGCTCTAGGTGAAAGAGCATTAGGAAACTGTCCTTCAGAACGAGAATAGGCGAGTAACCTCATAACGTAGTGAATTACTTCATCGGATTTATGGACATTGTGAACGGTCTTTTGCAGGTCGAGCAAATCGTCAATAGAGAGCAATGGCTGTTGAATTTTTGTTTCTCGCGAGCTTGCTCCTTTAAGTAATTTATACTCAGCTTCTGCTGGTGGATATCCTATTTCTAAACACATTAAAAATCGATCTAATTGCGACTCTGGAAGCGGATAGGTACCGCTTTGATGCGTTGGATTTTGTGTCGCTATAACAAAGTGGGGGCTAGGCAGTGGATATGTTGTTCCGTCTACGCTGACTTGGCGTTCTTCCATTGCTTCTAACAAGGCACTTTGAGTTTTAGGGTTGGCTCTGTTTATCTCATCGGCCAATAATAGCTGTGAAAAAATAGGTCCCTGATGAAAAGTGAAAGACTGTTTAGACTGGTCAAAAATAGACACGCCAATTACGTCTGCTGGCAGCATGTCCGAAGTGAACTGGCTACGTTGATAATTTAATCCAAATACATCGGCGAGGGCATGAGACAGAGTGGTTTTTCCCATGCCAGGCAAGTCTTCAATGAGCAAATGACCATTGGCTAATAAACAGGTAATCGCTAATTTAATTTTTTCTTGTTTGCCTAATAAAACCTGTTCAAGGTAATTAAACGCTTGGTCTAGCTTTAATTGTGAATGTGATAACGTCATGGCGATCCTTTTTTGTACTAAAACTAAGTGTCTGCGATGAAAGCCAAAAAGTAAACGTGCAAACACATTGTAATTCTTTTATTTATGATTAAGCTTATGTCATCCGACCACTGGAGTTTTTATTTTGCATTCAGCCAATATTATTCAATCATCTCAGTTTGTTACCTGCAACGAACATCAACTTCACGTTCGTCGAATCCATACGGAAGACGAGTCAAAAAAGCGCACTCCTATTTTAATGTTGCATGGCTCTATAGAAAATGGACGAATTTTTTATACTAAGTCAGGTAAAGGGCTCGCGGGCTTTCTAGCGAAACAAGGATTTGATGTATTTGTCGCAGATTATCGTGGCAGAGGTGAAAGCACGCCTTCGGTAAAAGAAAAAAATGATCATGGATATCATTCAGTGACAACGGAAGACATACCAACCTTAGTTGACTATGTTTACCAACAAACAAATCAAGCCTGTCACGTAATCTGCCACTCTTGGGGCGGTGTTATGTTTGCAAGTGCTTACGTTCGTTTTCCAGAATTGCAAAGCAAAGTTAAGTCGATGGTTAAGTTTGGTACTAAAAGACAAGTGTCCGTGATGAATATTGAGCGTTTGCTAAAAGTTGACCTGTTTTGGAAGTGGTTTGCGCCTTGGTACACAAAAAAGGCCGGCTATTTAGACGCCAAAAAAATGAAAGTGGGTGCGGACTCTGAACCTCGCCAAGCACTATTAGAAAGCATTGAGTGGGTGAAAAAGAGCGTGTGGGTTGATCCCGTTGATGCGTTTGATTATGCAGAAAAGGCGAAAAGCACAGATTGGCCTCCTACTTGGCATTTAACGGGTGTAAGTGACTATTCATTAGGGCATCAAACAGACGTGAAGTTATTCATGGACGAATGCCGTAATGCAAAGGCAAAATTTAGTTTGTTATCAAAACAAAATGGCAATGCACTCGATTACGATCATATTGATATTCTTACTGCGCCTGAAGCGGTAAACGACCACTTTCCTGAGGTCTTAGCGTTCTTAAATGAACATGACTAATAC
>Ga0209603_1004659_pt1 | contig 11330 bp, 13 predicted proteins | sample COGITO_mtgs_1206_FD_184812 | JGI IMG/M metagenome (GOLD analysis project Ga0209603, IMG submission 184812) | Pelagic marine microbial communities from North Sea - COGITO_mtgs_120607 (SPAdes) (version 2) | ecosystem: Environmental > Aquatic > Marine > Epipelagic ... | reverse complement strand
ACTAAATAACAACCCCTTACACTTTTAAAACCCCACCGCGACCGTGTGGTTTCCGACGCGCACCCGGAGCGCGGCGCGCAGCGCGCACGCTCGCCTGCGCTCCTCACCATGGCCCTCAGCCAGTCTTTCCATAGTGCTGGGGTCGTCCCAGCCGAGGAGTCCGGCATCTGCGGCGGTTGTGGGCTGGTCACAGGGTACGTGTGCGCTGAATGCAAGACGGCGCACTTCTGCAGCAGCGTGTGCCTCGGGGGTCTTCACGGTGAGCATTACTTTGACTGTGGTAAGCCGTGGAACCAGGCGGTGGCCCCACCGGCAGATGATCGGTACAAGCTCTGCGCGATCAACGCGCTTCTGTGCGGCGGAGGGAGCTTCCACCTGGACCAAGTCAACGGTGAGCCGCCGTGGGCTCTGCCGGTCGACCTGATTTATGGTCTGGCGCCGCTGCACATTGGCGCCCCACTTGCGGAGGTGCTCTCCAACATGGTGCTGCAGGATCTTGACACCGACGGCTTCCTCCGGATCGGTGATGTCAGCTACCCTGGGTACCAAGGTTACCCCGTCATGTGCTCCTGCGCGCTCTAACCCTGAGCCAAGCCCTGACCCTGGTCCCTGACCACCCCCTGACCACCCCCCTGACCTCTTGCACCAGCCCGGGGGCCCTCAACAATGATGAGCAGAAGCTGGCCACGGCAGTGTTAGCGCGCAAAAAGCTAGGGGGCTCAGCGGACTTTGACTCTAGGGCTGGCCTGCAGTATGCGCTTGATAAGTGCATCCCTCTGCGCATGCTCGTGGGCCTCATCTGCCAGTACTTCGGTGGGTGCCGTGGTTAGGGTTAGGGGTAGGGTTGGGGCTAGGGGTTAGGGTTAGGGTTAGGGTTGGGGTTAGGGTTAGGGTTAGGGTTAGGGTTAGGGTTAGGGTTAGGGTTAGGGTTAGGGTTAGGGTTGGTGCCAGCCCACCTTCTTTCTGTCACACAGGCTGCAGTGACAAACGCCTCCGGCTCGTCCATTTCCTCAAGCAGCGCTCGATTCAGGCACAGCTCCAGTAGTTTTTGGGTTGGGGTTCGGGTGGAGAGGTATCCTCTAACCCTCACCCTCATCCCATCCTGAGAGGGACCTCCCTACCCCTACCCCTCACCCTAACCCTAACCCTGCCCCCCTACCCTCACCCCCCACCCCCACCCCCATCCCCACCCCTACCCTCACCCCCCACCCTCACACGCACCACCACCCTCACCCTCACAATCACCCTAAGCCTAACCCTAGCCAGGCACAGTTCGACTGGCACCAGGACATGGAGGAGAACCGTGACCACCACCGCTTCACCGAGTCGATGATCACAGTGGTGATCTGCCTGAGCGGCACCGGCAGTGGCATGCAGATGTGGGGGTTCCCAGTGTTCGAGTACAGTGGTGCGGGTGCGGGCGCTGCATTCCCGGGGGCTGCGACGCACAGGACTGTGGCCCGGGTGCCGGGTGCCAGGGTGGAAGAGGGCAGGGAAGTGGTGAAAGTTGCACTATTTTTTGAGTAGCTCTAACTGCTGTTTTTCTGTGCAAAATTACTAGTTTGTTGAGTGATCATCCCCCACCCACAACCACACAGACACACACACACACACACACACACACACACCACCCCCCAAAGTACAGAAGATGTACCTCTCTGATATATATGGTATACGCGAAGGGCGCGTGGACACCTAGATGGTATCCACGCTCTGCTAGGCGAGCATGAAGGTCGATACATTCTGATGTGCGGTGACGGAGATGCTGCTCGCCAAGCGCCAGACGCCAAAGAGGGCATTCTGCTAAGAGGTGAATTCCCTCGGCTTCCGTGCCCGCTTTCTCTGTTGATCCTCGCCTTTGCGTCTCACATGGCGCCTGAGCACGCCGAGGATCACCTCGTTGTCCGCAGCCATTCTCAGATCGTAGGTGCCGGCGTACTCTCGCTCCACGTAGCATTCGTCCCATGTCCGTCCGCACTCACTCAAGCACGGGTAGTCGCAGTCGGGACTGCAGCCCTGCACCTCGTAGACCTCGGGCGCGGGCGCGGGCGCGGGCGCGGGCGCGGGCGCGGGCGCGGGCGCTGGTGCGGGTGCGACCTCGGGAGACTGCCCAACCTCTGGCGCAACCTCAGCCGCCTCCTCCGCCGCGCCCGCCCGCCTCGCGCGCTCCCGGAAGATCGGGTGCACCACGACCCCGTTGTCCATGAGGACCTCCGCCTGAGCCTCCTTCTGGCTCAGCAACTCACTGAGACGGTCCGGCCGGGCCTGCGCGTCTGCCACCATATTCTCCAGGTCGCTCGGTCTCGTCGGGTCTAGCCTCGCCACGGCCCTAGCCGCCGCCCGCGCACTACCGACCGAACCTTCCGCCGCCGCCGCGTGCGTCCCGGCCCGCGTGCCCTCACACCTCCCCCTGGTTAGGGTTAGGGTTAGGGTTAGGGTTAGGGTGGTTAGGGTTAGGGTTAGGGTTAGGGTTAGGGTTAGGGTTAGGGTTAGGGTTAGGGTTAGGGTTACCCTAACCCTAACCCTAACCCTAACCCTAACCCTAACCAGTGCAGAGGTCTAGACCTATGAGGGGGTGCCTGCTGGCTTCCTCCTCCTCGCTGTTGTCGCTGCTGCTCGCGTTCTCCTCCTCGTCCTTGTCGCGGCTGCTCGTGTCCTCCTCACTGATCTCCGCCTCTGCTGCTGCGCCAGGTTCTCGCACAAGCCCCTTGACATTGCAAAAGGTTTTCAGGCGCTTCATAAATTGCGCGTTGAATCGCGGCGCCATCTCCTTGTTGGCGAGGCTACCCGCGGTGAGCATCTCGTTGGTGACGTGCAGCAGGAAGCACTCGGCCGGGCAAACGCCAGTGTAGATGCTATGGAACTGGGGGTTGGTCGGCCACTTGAAGGTCTTGCTTGACCGCGCAAACCACTGCACCTCCTTTTCGCCAGCACCCCCCTGGGAGGCGTTGCCCTGGTGCAGGGCAAGACCGATTCTGAGCTCGTGCTCGAAGTCGTCGTTTGCAATCTTGCAGATGTAGAGCTCGCCCTCCTGGAGCTCGTCCTCCTCTAGCCGGTCAGGGGCGTCCGCTGCCCAGTCTTCGTTGTCCACCGCAGAGATGTCGGCGTTGGCCTGCGCGAGGGACCGCTTGTCGTGGACAACCACGTTGGTGGCACGAGGGTCACGCAGCGGCGCTTCATCCGCGGGTGACTGCTCGGTCTGGCGGGCGGGCGCTGAGACCGCTCCCGGCCCGGCCCGCTTGTCGCTGAACTCTTGCGGCGGAGCATCGTTGAACGGGTCCCAGTGAATCAGCGGGCGATCGAAGCGGCGCAGGTCCTTGAGGATGGGTAGCAGCTTGCAAGGGGTGCCGACGAGCGTGTAGCGGAATGGCTCGCCGCGGCTGGGCACCTCAAATGTGTGTGGCAGCGATGGGATCTGCTCGGCGTTCGACACCTCGTTGAAGACCTTGCCCAGCCCCTCCCAGAAGGCCTTTGAAGTGTCAGACAGGTCGGCGGCGCGAACCTTTAGGATGCTGCTGCAGGCCTTTGCTTGGTCCTGCTTCTCCTCGTTCAGGCTCTCGCGCGAGGGCTCCTTGCGCAGGTCTGGCGGGCGGCGGATGTAAATCACCCCCACCTCGTCTGTCACGTTCGCCTCGACCTGCCTCGGCTCGCCATTGGGGCCAGGCTCCGTGCGGGTCACCCGCTTGATCGGCGACCATTCGGCCTCGCGCCCGTGCGGGGGCTTGTACGAGAGCCGGTCCTTGAAGGTCACCTTGACACCGCCGTGCACCCACAGAGTTGGGGCGTACTCGTACTTGTACACGTAGACGGCGCTCATTCGCGAGAAGTTGCCGGCGATGCCCATCTCCGCGAACCACGTCTCAAAGTCCCAGTTGCTGAGGTTCCACGCTATCTCGTTGGTTTCGGCGGTTTTTGCGAGGGCCTCCGTCAGCTTGCCCCAGAGCTCCACGAAGCAGCCGATCCCCTCGGGACGTGAGCTGTTGTCGGTGGCGAACAGCCGCTTGAGAATCGAGAAGAGCCGGTCGGCCAGCTCGGTGTGCGAGTGGCCGGCCTCGAAGCGAAACCAGACGATGGACTGGAAGCAGCCGAGGAACACGAGCAGCCAGTGCAAGAGGTGGGTCACCTGGCACAGGTTGTCCGGCCCGCCGTCCGTGTGGCGGTAGAGGCCGGTCACGTGCGGGCCCAGCCGGCCGAGCTCCTTGGCGCGCTGGAGGGCCTTGACAAAGTTGGTGAGGCCAAAGTTGCCCCCTGTCGTCACCGCCTTGGGTGTGACCGCGAAGCGCGAGGTCCCGCCCTGCCCGAATATGACGTTGGCTTGGATGGAGAACGTGAAGACTGCCTTGGCGCTCTGCTTGCTGTCGCGCCCCGTGGGGTCGACAGGGAGCTTCTGCCAATAGCTCCCGCACTTGTCGTCGCCCTCGTAGATGGTGGTGGCTTGCGCGGTGGAGGACTCGAACTTGAGCCTGAGCGCCTCTCTGCGGTCCTCGCCCCACTCGAGGTTGTGCTGGAGCAGGTTGTTGTACGCCTCGTCCACAAGTACCCGGTTGGCGCCCGCGGTGGTTGCCAGGGCCAGGTACCTGCCACAGCAGCACGTCAAGGCCGGCTGAGAGTGCGGCGATCATTTAGGGGAGGCACATGGGCATGGTTGAGTTGTGGTCGAGGGTGAGTGTGGGGTTCGTGGCGGCAGCAGGCGCACTTCTTCCTGAGATCGGAGCAGGTCGTGCACTCGGGGAAGCGTGAGTGGTTGGCCGAACGTTTTAGCCTGAGCTCGTCGGGTGACCGGTCCGGGTAGTACTTTGCGCATAGCTGCCGGAGCGCCGCGGGTCGGGCCTTCATCCACAGCGACTTGCAGCAGCCCATGCCCACCAGGCTTGCCATCGGGGTGAACTGCTTGGCATACACCACTTGCCATGAAGCCCCGCGGATCTGAATTGTACACTCGTTGGGCAGGAAGTCATGCAGCTCCAGGTGCATGCACCACCACTGCGTCGCCCAATCCTTCTTCCCAGCCTTCATCCGTTTCAGCGACATCAGCCCGGTGGCCGCCAGCCTGCGACCCTCCTCGGTCGCTGGCCCAACGCCGCGCAACACCAGGGCGAGGTGGGTGCGAACTCCGTTCTGCGTGTAGTTGTAGGCGCTCACCCATGCAGACTGGCAGACAACTTGGTCCTTCAGCACCCACGCGGGCACCTTGTACTTGCGGCCAATGGCGTCGGTGGTGGGCAATGCCTGCTTCATCACCCAGATCTTCTTGTGGAGCTCCATTAGCACCCGACCCTTGGCCCACTGTGATGCCATTGGCCCGTGTGCCTCAGCATAAAACTCCCAGAGGTCCGCCTTGGAGAAGACGTCGAGGCACGAGGAGAGCCCCTGCCCCGTGGCGCGGTTGCAGCCGCACGCCTTGCCGGAGAGCGCCGTCCGCTGCAGGTCCTCCTGGTGAGTGACACGAGTCACAGCCAGCTTGGATGAGGGGCGCACTGAGGTACGTGCAGAGCTGGCCGTCACCAGGGCTGTCGAGGCCGAAGGCGCGGCAGCCGGCGCCAGAGGCGCTTCGTCGTCACTGTCATCGCTGTCCTCCTCATTGACCTCCTGCTCGTACTCGTGCTCGTCCAACTCAGTTTGCAGCACTGTGTCTTGGCCAACTGGGTTCTCCACCTCCTCAGCATGCATGATGCATTGCAGCTCATGGGGTTCGTCATTGAGCATCTCGCCCTCGGGTGAGACGGTGTTCAGTGCCGCGCGCAGGCTGCGGGGCGCTTGCGTTCCTCCACGCGGCTGCAGCCAAGATGGTGTTGCTTGCAACAGTGCTGATGGGCTGCCTGTGCCCCTGCTGCTGTCGCTTTGTGGCGTGGCAATGCACCACTGCCACGTTGGGCGCGGGATTGGTGGCACCGTTCCCGGCGGGGTGCCCTTCACCTCGTCTTCATGCTCCTCCTCATCGGACGAGCTGGAGTGTGACACACGCCAAATATTGCGCAAAGCCATGGGACTGGATCAGCCCTGGGATTGTCAATGGGGCCGGCCTGGGTCGCTTGGGCGGAACAAGCGCTCGCTCGCCCGCAAGTTTCGGCTTTTTGCCGCAAGTTTTGCCTTTTTGCCGCAAGTTCGTCGTGAAGAGACTTGCGGCAGAAGAGAGCCACAATGTCGGGGGCGACCGCCCAGGAGGAGGTGGCCATCCAGAGCATGAAGCCAGAGCCTGAGAAATTGCTTCCAGTGACGAACAGCAGCCAGTCACACAGGGCTATGGAAGACCTTACCATTCCAACCGAGCAGCCCCAGCCGGCGGCTGAGGCTGGAAGCGAGGGGCCGTCGGATGACGCGTCTGTGACGCAGGTGCCTTGGACAGAGGTGCCGGGAGTGCCGGGAGGGCAGGGAGGGCAGGGAGTGCCGGAGGTGCCGGGGCCGGAGGCGCCGGAGGAGGTTGCAGCAGCCTCTGCGCGTTCAACGCCCGGTCTGCTCGCACTGCTGGTTGTGGGGGGAGACGGGACGGTGGCGCTAGATCTGACATTTGACAGGCCTCTGTCTGAGGGCGATGCCGCGGCCGATGCCGTCACCGAGGCCAGCGCGAGGCTGCGCATCATGGGCGACCAGCTCCTGAACCGCCCAGAAATGGATGAACATAAGCGGCAGGCGCGCGAAATACCCCTTCCCACCCACCCCTGACCCTAACCCTAACCCTAACCCGCACCCAACCCACCCCACCCCACCCCTGACCCTAACCAGCTGGAAGCTGACAACAAGCAGCCGTACACGTGCGCGGCCCTGACCGGGGTAGGCCTGGTGCACAAGAAGGACCCGAACGGGGAAAGCCTGGTGAGCAAGAACCAGGTGGTGTTGACGTGGCGCAAGGGCGTGCCCCGCCACGACTCGCAACCGCGCGCCTCCCGCTCCTCCGGCACAGCAGCCACCGCTGGGGAGTGTGACGAGCTCCGGTGTGTGAGGGCATCTAACCCTAACCCTAACCCTAACCCTGACCCCTAACCCTAACCCTAACCCTAACCCCAACCAGGTCGGGGGGTCTCTACTGCCACAAGGACTACCCTTTCGAGCCGGTTGTGCTGATCACCCTGGTTCAGCAGAGCTCACTTGGCGGTCCGATCCCGACGGCTACGCCACAGCCGAACGACACCCCCCCTTTGCTGCGCACGCTCTGGGCGGGGGAAGGCGCGTGCAGTTAGCAGGGGTTAGGGTAAGGGTTATGCCCGCGCCTAACCCTCCCCTATACCCCAGCCCTAACTGAGCAGGCGTGTCTGCTCTGATGGCACTCACGTACACGCCCGTGAAGTTCGGCAGCTACAACGAAGGTGAGGTGGAGGCGCACTCGGACTACTGGAAGGGCATGAGCATCGCGGTGTGTAAACCTAACCCTTAACCCCAACCCTGCCCCAACCCTACCCCTACCCCTACCCCTACCCCTGACCCTAACCCTAACCCTAACCCTAACCCCAACCCTAACCCTTACCCTACCCCGAACCCTAAGCCTAAGCCTAACCCTTACCCTATACCCCGAACCTTGAAAAGCCCTTTGACTGCGGTTCCGCGCGATCCTTTCGGGGATCGCCCGTTTCCCGTGAAAAGAGGCGCTGAACCCTAACCCTACCGTTAACCCTACCCCTACCCCTAACACTAACCCTAACCCTGGTTAGGATGTCAGCGATCTGCGGACCTTCAAGCCGCAGGGCAGCACCACTGCGGCCAAGATGGCGGTCACTCGCGGCAAAGCGGTTGCCTCGCATTACACCCAGCACAAGGCCCAGCTCAGGTGTGGCCCAACCCTAACCCTAACCCTAACCCTGACCACAGCCCGACGCATCATCACATTTACCCTTACCCTTAGCTCTACTTCTCACCAGGGAAGCCTGGTGTGAGGCGCTCTTCACCAGGGTGCGGGCGGCGGATGTGTTTCTGCAGGAGGGCACCACGGCGCCGTGGGAGGACGTGCCAGTGTTCCTACCCAACCAGATGCCCAAGAAGTGGCTGGTGGCTGCCCTACGCGAGCAGCTGGGCCCACCAGTCTCTCCGCGCAGCGCCTCGAACGAGTTGAACTACTCAGACCTCGTGGAGAACTTCGTCAACCCACCGGTAGCCCGCGAACCCTTACCCTTAGCCCTAACCCTAGCGCCATGCCTAGGTCTAACCTTGGCGCCGCGGCTAGCCCTAGCCGAAGCCCAAGCTTGACCAGGAGGAAGAGACTTCTTCAGGGCGCACGGTGCCTCAGGCGGCCAGGGCGCAAGCCGGCAAGAAGATGGCAGCCGTGGTCGCGGTGCTCGGTCACATGAAGCGGGACATGGAGTCGATGGCCACCCAGACGGAACGCGCAGCCTGCCTCAAGGAGGCAAAGGATATCGCCAAGCGCGCACACACAGAGGTCTGAGGCTTAGGGTTAGTTAGGGTTAGAGTTAGGACCAGCACAGTTCAGGGTACGGTTAGGTGTCAGGGCCAGAGGTACACCTGTGACCTACACCCCTGCTAGCCCTTGCAGGCCCGCGCCATCGATCCAGACATGTGCCCTCCTGGAGGGCTCCAGGGGCGCGGCAGCAAGAACTTGAAGCAGGCTGCCAAGAGACACACACACACACGACACACACGCACACTTATGTTAGTACTAGGGCGGCACTTATGTTGGTACTAGGGCGGCACCCCACTGTCTTGACTCTCTCTCTGCCCTAACTCAGGTGCACACCCTGCTTGCGGACATGGCCACGCTCGCTTCGCAGACGCCGCAGACGCCGCACGGTGGCAGCCCCAGCTCCGGTGATCCCTTTATATACCCTCACCCTAACCCCTCACCTCGCTCACCCCTCCCCTTGCCTTCTCACCACCCCTGCCCCGCCCGGCCCACTGCCTCGCGCACCCTCACCTTCTCCCTCACGGGCACCTTAGCCCTATATCAAGGTTGGGGCTCAGGCGGGTCGGGCGGGGGCAGCCGTTCTCGCCGCCCAGCCCAGGCTAAGCCTATCTCCCGCTCGCCGCTCGCGGCGGGCCCAGCCAGCGGCACCCCTCCATCACAGCCCCCTGCAAAGCGTGCACGCGTTCAGGCAGCAGCCTCTCCCGCAGCCTCTCCCGCGGGGGCACTCCAGACCCTAGGCCTAGGCATGTCACCCCACCACGCCGACCCTGCGGGCATGGGCATGGTCACGGCGATGGCTTCGGCTGTCGTGGCGGCCATGCATGACAAGCTCAGCCATGGCCCGGTCGCGGCGGCTTCGGGCCCGAGCGCAACAGAGAATGGGCTGGCTTTGCAGTGCGCCCTATCAAATCTTAACTGACCCTAGCCTCCCCTCATCCCACCACCCCCACCCCAGCACCCCACCACCACCCCCACCCCTACCTCACCCGCAGCCCTATCACCCTAAACCGGACCCTGTATAGGCTGGAGAAGGCCAAAGCAGCCCTCGCCTCTAAAGAGGAGCAGCTCACCGCACAAAAGATGGAATCAGCCAGGGTGGAGGGCGCGATGCTTGGTGCAGCCGCCGCCCAGGGCAGGACAGTGCCAGGGTGAGCACTGCACCTACCCCTAACCCCTAACCCCTAACCCCTACCCCTAACCCCTAAGTAACCCCTACCCCTACCCCTAACCCCGAACCGATACAGGGTGGAGACGGCCAACCTCTCGTTGACCATGCATGCATGCATGGCAATGGCGGCACCCGCCCGTGACCATGACGGCGATCGAGACCGAGACCCCCACCGTGAGCAGGGGCGGCTTCAGCGCCAACAGCTGCAGCTGCAGGCGCCTCCTCCACTGCAGCAGCAGCAGGCGCCTCTGCCGCAGCTGATGTCTCCGCCTGAGATGCAGCAGCTGCCTCCGCAGCAGCAGATTCAGCCTCAGATGATGCAGCCGCAGCCGCAGATGCCGCAGCCTCAGATGATGCAGCCGCAGCCGCAGATGCCGCAGCCGCAGATGGTGCAGCAGATGGTGCAGGCGCAGGCGCAGATGATGCCCCCGCAAATGATGCAGCAGCAGCCGCAGATGGTGCAGCCGCAGGCGCAGATGATGCAGCCGCAGATGCAGATGATGCAGCCGCAGCAACAGATGCTGCAGCCGCAGATGGTGCAGCCGCAGGCGCAGATGATGCAGCCGCAGATGCAGACGATGCAGCCGCAGCAACAGATGCAGCAGCCGCAGATGGTGCAGCCGCAAATGGTGCAGCCGCAGGCGCAGATGATGCACCCGCAGCTGCAGCCGCAGCTGCAGCCGCAGCTGCAGCAGATGCAGCAGATGCAGCAGATGCAGCAGATGCAGCAGATGCAGCAGATGCAGCCACAGCTGCAGCCGCAGATGATGCAGCAGGGCTACCTGGCCCCAGGGCAGCAGCAGGGCCTCCAGGGCCCGCAACAGTTCCAGTTCCAGTAGCAGGGCCAGACACACTGATCTCCCTTGCGGTGCTACTCCTGTAACCCCCTAGGTCTGTCCCCTTGGCACGCCAGAGGGACCGACCTACTGATACCATAATATTGGTTGAGTGGACTCGGGGGTCCGGGCTCACTCATGATGGTGTGTGTGATACTGTGCATATTTTCATTTGATCTGGGAACTCAATTGAAGGTTATATGGCAAGCAAACCGGGGTACGATACGCGTGTTATACCTGTGGAACACGGAGCCAGATCAGCCCACCGAAGAGTCGAGAGCGAGGGCGTACGGGTTCAGGCTAGGGCTAAGGTTCGGGTTACGGCTAGGGCTAGGGCTGGGGCTAGGGCTGGGGCTAGGGCTGGGGCTAGGGCTAACCCGAACCCGAACCCTAAGCCAGAAGTTGCACACGCTGCGGCACACAGCGTGCAACATGACCCACAGCGCGAGCTGCAGTGCACAGGCTGGCCCGACTGTGTGTGGCGGCCTCAGCATGCTACAGCCGCAGCTTTTCTGGCCGCAGGCTTGCCAACTCAGGCCAGCTCACCACAAAGCAAGCCAGGGCCAGCAGCGGGCGCGGTGCCGGGCACACGCAACACGAGCAAGTCGACATGGTCGCGCATGAAGGGCGCCCAGGAGAGGTGGTTGCGAACCCAAGTCGACCTCACCCGAAGGCGCGCCACAATGGTGCTGCAGAGCAACGGCACGTTGAAACCAAAGGTCTCGCTTCGCCAGCTGACGCCTGCGGCTCACCGCATGGCGAGTGCTCGCCACCTGACGCCTTTTGCATGCTTCCGGGCACGCATGATACCAACGTGAGGGCACTTGGCCGAAGAGAGCGCGTTCTCCGATGGGTGACAGGGTCTGGTGCCTCCTCAATGTTGGACGCGTCCCCCGTGCGGAGCCCGTGCGGTTTCACGGCGCGCGGTGGGGTTTTAAAAGTGTAAGGGGTTTAGGGTGAGGGTAAGGTTTAGGGC
>Ga0209603_1004658_pt1 | contig 11331 bp, 5 predicted proteins | sample COGITO_mtgs_1206_FD_184812 | JGI IMG/M metagenome (GOLD analysis project Ga0209603, IMG submission 184812) | Pelagic marine microbial communities from North Sea - COGITO_mtgs_120607 (SPAdes) (version 2) | ecosystem: Environmental > Aquatic > Marine > Epipelagic ... | reverse complement strand
TTGAGACGGCCTGGCGGGCGGCGCGCGCGGCCCCGTTTCATGCACGGCGGCGCGAGGTGGCGGGACGGCAGATGTACTTTCTCGACACGCGCAAGCAGCAGGAGTGGCGCGACAATGAGATTGCAGCCATCGACGCCGAGGAGCGCGCGGCGGTGATCGAGGCAATTGACGAACTTCGGCGCGCAAAGCTTGCCTTTGTCGCCGAGAATAGCAGCATGCTCAGGTTGCTCTTCTACCCTCCGGCCACGCACAAGACGCAGACGACGGACGCCGCTGGCCACACAAGCTATGTCACGACCCAAATTACAGGCGCGGACTTGGTCATCCAGCTCAACCACGCCAATGGTCGGCTTAACAAGCTGGTAATCGACGCGTCGAAAACGTACAGCAGCGACGAACAGAAGATGACTCTGATGCGTCACATGAAAACAATTTACGACAAGGACGTGGAGTACGATTTTTACAGCAATGACCTTCTCGACTGGGTGGTTGAACAGCTGTACCTCGAAGGCGACAATCGCGCCATCGTCGGCGTCGCCACCGAAACAATGTACATACTGTTCATGGTCGCCGCCTACGCTGCCGACCGCATGCACACCAGAGCCGTGCGTCACCAAGACTACCAAAAGCATTTTGCGAGGCGACTTGGACCGTTTTTTCAGTCCTCTGCTCCCTCCCCGACGGAGCGCATCGGCCGCGCGCGACTGATTGCCAACTGGACACTCCACGAGGACACGACTCCTTTCAACCCGTTTGAGCTCCTCTTTGTATCCGGGCGCCACCAGCCGCTGGTACCGTTCATGGACCGACTCGTTGAGTCGCTCCTAAACAGCCACAATGAAAAAATGCAGGCGCTCCGAGCGCTGGCGGCGATTGCGAACACGAATCTCGTAGGCACAGACAGAGCGGACGTGCGCACCACCGTCATCCGCATCACGAGCACCTTGCACTCCGGCGGTGGCGACTTGTGGATCCGGGAGCGGGACCTTCTCCGGCTCATCAGTCTGCTGCAAGAGGGCACGCCCGCGTTTGACGACCTGCTCGAGCCGCCACCAGTCGGCTTACCAGTGGATCAAGGGGCGGCAAGCTCGAGCGACGCGCAGCACAGAGATCGAGATCGAGAGCGCGTGCGCTCGGACATTGCGGAGGAGGTCGCGCACCTCAGGACGGCGCTCGTGGACTCGAATCCCACCAACGTGATTACCCCGCCCAGCGGATTGGCCACCAAGTCGATCCCGTTGGTCAAACGGCTCATGCACCAGATGATCACACACCTGGCCCAACCTGACGCTCAAGCGTACCGCGACGCGTGGAACACCACGTTCTTGACAGGAGAGGACGCACAGCTGACAGACTTGCTGCGGTTGGCGGGCGAAACGCTCACCAACACGACCCGAGGCTACCCGTACCGGGCGTCTGTGGCAACATTCCTGGTCGGTCTCTACATCCACGCCCCAGGGGTGGGGGAGTCCATGCTGCGCGCAGACGTTTACCACGCACTGAAAAAGTTTCTGGACGACGAGCCGTCGTTTGCCGCATCGGCCGAGCAGGACAGGACGATGAGTGACTCGAATGTGGCCGTCTGGCGCGGCGTGGACGCGCTGCACGCGGAGCTCTCGGTGGTGCATGGGAGGGCATTTTCAGCAGACTGGGCGGCCATGCTCAAAAAGCAGCGGAGGCTCGTTTGCATCTTCTTAATGGGCGTCGCGGCCATCAAGCGAAGTGAGATTGACGCGCAGCTGTTCCGGCCCGCGTTCTGGCCGAAGAAGCATGGTGTAAATGGGATCAAGACCATGATCGTGATCTACCTGGTACGCCTCGTGGAACTTGGCGTGCTCGACGCGATCAGCGTGCTGTTCAAGAGCGGTGACGACCCGGAGCTCAACGAGATCATCGAGGCGCTCTTTGAGGGCATGAGCCAGCAACTCCGCTACCAATACTCGTCTCCTTTTTGGCTCGACGGAACGGCCAAAGCGTATGGCCTGACCCGCGATCGCGTCGAGCAAGCGTTCATCAAGCTGTCGAGAATGGTAACCGCGCTCGGGTTGCGGACGTTTGAAAGGACATTCGCAGAACACCACGCCGTACTGGAGCGGGGGCGTGTGTTGGCGGCCGCTGAGCTTGGCGAGCGGCCCGCGGTATAGGCTGCGTTTTTTAAAATGGTGGTCCGCGTTTCCCTCCCCCTCCTCCGAACGGGGCGGCGGCCGCCCCCACGGCCGCCCCCACGGCTGCGCACCGCGCGCCGCGCCAGTAGCGCGCGTTTGCAAACTTGGCTTGCGGCTTGCGCCAGTGCCACATTCCCAAACGCGCGGCTCGCACGCATGGAGCTCAACGACGCACTCGCCATTCTCGATGTCGACAAATCCCTCTCGCCTGAGAAGCAGCTCGATGCAGCACGCCGGCACTTTCTCGTGATGGCAATGAAGGAGCACCCGGACAAGGGCGGCGATGCCGAGCGCTTCATCGAGGTAAAGAAGGCGTACGAGCTCGTGCTTACCAACCTGAAGGCCACCGACGACCTCGATGGCGCCATCACTGCACTGGCGACTTTTGTGTCAGCAAAGGAGACGGTGCCACCCTACGCCGTCCAGGTGGCCGTTCGCAAGCGCAAGTGCCAAAGGTGCGCACAGCCCATCGAGGCGGGCGCGCCGTGCTTTGGGTTTTTTTGGTCGGCAACGGGCATGTACGGCGGCTGGCGCCACGTTGACAAGCAGTGCCTCAAGGTGCCGTCGCGGCTGCACACGCGCTTCACAGCGCTCGACATTCTGCACGGCAACTGTGCCAATGACGAGACGGAGGCATTCAGGGACGCGCTCCGCAGCTCCGAGGACGTCGTGAACGGCATCGACAAGCTCACACCCAAGCACTTTGGCACGCTGCTCGACCTGGTCACGGACCGCGACACGTGGTGCAAGATCACCCCTGCGTTCGAGTCCAAGATGGCGGCGGAGGCCGCGGAGGCCGAGGCGCGGGCCGCGGACGTGCCAGTCGTTGAGGTGAAGAAAGCGGCCATCGTGCCGCTCGCGCCGATCGACACGGCGCAGATCAAGGGAGGTGTTCTCAATGGAAAAGTGGTGGTGCTGTCCGGCCTCTTCGATCTGCCGGGCGCGCAGTCGGGTCTCGCCAAGGGCAAGGACCAAGTCGAGACCATCATCGCAAAAGCCGGCGGTCGGGTCACGGGCAGCCTGAGCGGCAAGACGACCCACCTTCTCATCGGGCGTCTGCCTGGCGGCTCCAAGATCAGCAAGGCCGAGACCCTCGGCGTCAAGGTCATTGCGCTCCCCGAGTTTCTGAAGCTCCTCCACGGCTCCAACGACAAGGACATCGAGGCCGTCTCGACAAACGTCCCCAGATCGAAGGGCTTTGGAGGAGTGCGCCTCGAGGGGCCGCCGGCCAAGGTGCCGCGCCTGGAGGCATGAGCCCCCATCGTCGCATGCGCCGACGCGCGCCCATGGACCCGCACGCGTGTACTGTTTGTGGGGGGTTTAAAAAAAATTGAATTTCAAAGCGACTCGGCGTGTACCTCCACTGCGCCGTCGTCCGACAGGAGCGACTTGCGCTCCAGTTTCTTGGCCGCCTTGGGCGCCTCGGGGTAGGCTTTAGGATCGACGGCGACCGGCACGGCCACCACCGGCGCGGGCGTGGCGATGGCCTCCTCGATCTCCTCCTCCATGGACATGGCCTGGAGCTCCTCGAGAAGTTCGTCCTCATCGTAGTTGTCTGTTCCAAGCCCCCCGAAGGCCTGTGAGACGTCCTCGGCAAAGTCCTTGAGCTCCACCGCCGAGTCGACGGCGTCCTCCGTCTTGGACAGCAAGCCGGCCGTCTTCTTCTTGGCCACCGCCACCGACGCGGAGAGTGCTGTGGCAACCTCTTTCTGCAGCGCGCTCTCGGCGAGCACGTCGATCTGTCGCTCGAGCGCTGCGTGCGTCGCCACCGCGTTGGAATGCTGGCTTTCTGCCTGTTTCGCCTTCTTCATCCACGCCAGCGCCTCCGCCTTCTTCCCCGAGGCCATGAAGCTCTTGGCCTTGGCGCGCGCGGCGGCCGCGCGCTCGCCCAGACTCTCAGCGTGGGCCTCCATCGACTGGGCCGCCGTGCTCAGCCGGTCGGAGGCGCTGCTTGAGGCGGTGGATTTATGTCCGAAGACGGCCTTGTCGAGCGCGGCTGAGGTCTGGCGCGAGCGCCGGCGAAATAGCCAGGAAAGGCAGCCGCTCCGCGGTTGGTCCTCCTGCATGGCCTTTTCCAGACGCGACACCTGATCCTGTATCCCCTTGATCTTTTCCTGTTTTGCCGCCATGGCTTTGCGCACGTCGAGGCCGGTGCGGATCTCAATGTCCATGTCCTTGGGTCGGCGCGCACGTTGATTCCACCCAAGGGGTGTCCCGCCGTTAGCGCGGTCTGATAACTCGATCCAGCGACCCGTCAGGAAGGGCAGAGCGCGCGCATCGCCGCGCGCTCACACATGCTGACCATTGGCTACGCGCTCATCGTCGGTGGTGCAATCATCCTAATATCTACAATAACGGCCGCCGGTTTGGCGCGAAGATTGCCTCGACGAGTGATTAAGCGCATTGGCGAGTATCAATGCGAGCACAGGAGCTACGAGTTTACAGACGCGGTGCCCACCGCCGACAGCGAGGAGGCGATGCGCCACCCGCCGCCGCGATTGTCCTTGCAGCATCTGACGGCGCTGCCGGACCGAAATCGATCATAGGCGGCGGCTTGCGGTGTGCGTGGGTGTGTATAATATCATAAAGGGGCCCATTTGTTTTGAACACATGCCACACACGGTCAACTTCATCCGAGACAGCAAGGACCCAAGCGTGCTGCACCCGATGCTCATCAATCTGGGCCCGCTAGGCATTACGGAGGAGGAGCCCGACCCGAACCGCTTGCCACTGAAAGACCGCAGCTGGGCGAGGATGCAACCGCGGCCCGATGCCCTGGAAAACGACGACTCGGACGACGAGAGCGCAAAGTCGTCCCCGCGCTCACCGCCCGGCATCCATCCGCGCCCGTGCGTCTGCTGCCAAAAGACCGTGACGGCCAAGCGCTGCACGGGCTGCGGCGTTTGCCCGATGTGCTCGCCCGAGTGCCAGCAGTTTTACGGGCTCATCCACAATGGCACGGCCGCCTGCTGCTACCACAACGCCATCAGCAAGGCTCACAAGACGTCTCCGCTCGATCAGGAGTGCCTCGGTGACCTGGTCGGTGGGCCGACGGTCATAATGGGCGGCACCCTATGCGGGCACGACCTCCAGCGGGCGTTGCCCACCGTCGTTTCGTACGTGGTCAACCAGCTGCACATTGATGAGGCCAATGGCACTCCGCTCACCATGCACGCGCACGTTGCCGCGACGCTCGTGCCCAGCGGCGAGGGCTTGTGGTCGCGCGGCATGATGCGCATCGCGCAGATCCCAAACCACGTCGCTGGCACACCCAAGGAGATGATTGTCGCCGACGAGCACCGTCTCTCGACGCGGCTGCTAGAGTACGCCGGCAAGCTGGCCGTGGCGCAGAGCCGTAGCCCTGGCACGGGCTTCCCCACCGACACGAATAACGGGCACATCTTTGTGCTCGCGCGCGTCGTGCGCATCCCCGATAAGCTCAACGCGAGCTTCAAGTTTGGCCTGCAGCTTGACCTCACAATGGCCACCAAGATCCGCAACATGAACGGCGAGACGCTCCGGTGCGCGCGCTACGGTGGCGGCTTTCGTCCGGCGGTGGCCGTCTACAAGCTCGACGGGAAGCTGCACACCGAGAGCGGCTTCCCCGTGTTCCACTTCCCGGGGCCCAATCCCGAGGACCACGTGCTGATGGGCAAGGAGCTTTGCAATAAAATGAAGCCGCTGCTGCCGTTTGAGCACGCGCGCGCGGCGCTCAATATTCAGTCGCTGCGGTGACTTGCGGTGCGCGGAAGCCATGCGCTGGCACAAGAAGGCCGCGCCGCCGCCGGAGATAGAGGCAGTGTCGGGTGTTTCTTAGCGTCAGTGAATCGCCTCGTGATCATGGGTGCACAGCAGTCGAGTCGCGTGTCTCAAGACCTTGAGCTTTGCACGTCGTTTTTTGCGGGCTCCGTGTACCCCAACGATCTGGCATCGTTGCAGTCCGCGTACGGGCGCGGTGCCGACCAAAAGCGGCTCGCGGACCTGCCAATGGACGTGCTGCGCCACATCCTGTCGCTGCTCGAGCCACAAGACTCGTTTGCCCTCCGACGCGTGTTGCGCATTCGTCCCAGCCCACCGCGCACGCAGGCGGAGGCCACCTTTTGGCGCACGGTGCACTTTCCCACGGCCTTTCTGACGTTGGACTCGCGAGATGTTCCCCCTCTGCCACCGGTCAGGAAGGTGCTTCGCTTCACGGCGCCAAGCGAGTGGTGTTGCGACCGCGTGCAGGTGCTCAGTCTTCTGCCCACGGGCCTTGTGGGAATGGAGGAGGTGTGGCCCAAGGCCAAGTGGAAAAGGACGCAGTGCTTTACCGTGTATCAACAGGGCGACTGGGTGGCGCTCCTGGCGCACAATGGTTGCTTTCTAAGCGCGGATCGCAGCGGGACTGTCACAGCCACTCGGCGGCGCGTCGAGCGCGACGAGCGGTGGAAGCTCTTTACAGCGGCGGACATGGGCGAACCAACGCGTCCCGGTCCACGCGTGGTGCAGACCTACCACTGCCACCACACCGACGCCGACCACGCCGGCTTTTTGCAGCGGGACGTCTTCGGTTACGTGACGGCCAACGGCACTGCGGCAGGCAATCGGCAGCTTTGGGACATTGAGTGCGAGTTTATTGCGCCTGCCGTCTTCAAGCAGCCGCTGTACCGGTGCCCGTGCTGGTGCGGAAGCAGCCGGATTCTGCCCTGCGACCCGTGCATGTGGCGCGAAAAGAGTGCCAACTTGGAGCCAGGGCACCGTCGGCGCTTACGGTGTGCGTAAAGGCGGCTACGGCGCTCTCGACTTTGCAGAGAACTGCTCAGCTTTGCAGGTTTGTGAAAGCGGGCGTGCCAACCCTTGGGTGACCCAAGGGTTGTTGTAAACGCGTAGACGTTGCTTCAAATTCTCTTTGCCAACACGCACACACTCACACAGTCCTAACAATAGTCTCATTCGATCTTGCATCCAAAGCTTGTGGGGCAGTGGTCCACCGGAATCATCGCGCACCCAAGGGCGTACGAGGCGTCGTCATACCTGTTGTACGCGTACGTGTTGTAGTACATGACGTGCCAGTTTCCCCTGCAGAGGCTGGGGTTTTGATAGTCGCAAATGTAGTGGTCGGAGGGGTTTCCTCGCGTGTATCCGCGCTCGTCCATCGACACGGCCGCGTGGCACTCGGCCTCTGTTGCGCCGTTGAACTGGTTGCAGTATGGTTGGTGCCAGATGTCTTCCCACGGCTGGTCGCTGCCCGCAAAAGCACCTGGGGAGTACTGCGATGGGTCGTCTGCGCATACTGGCACGGGCGGTGGCGACGGTGGCGCGGGCGGGCTGGGCTGCGGCGAGGGCGGCGGCGGCGGCGGCGGTGAGGGCGGCGGCGAGGGCGGGGCGGGCGGCGGGGCGGGATCCCAGCAGCCTGGATTGTTGCAGACAGCATGGTAACCCCCGCTTGTACTTGCAACGACGCGGTTGGCCGCGTCGTGGTCGTATGCCAGAGTTAAGTAGACCCCACTGAATTGCGCGTTGCAGCCGTACGAAAGGAAAAGTTCGTTTTCGGTTGCCGAGTATACTATGTTAGTGTACGCCGCGTAGCCCTCGTTGGCGCGGTTGGTGGCGTCTGAGAGATACGCGTGGAAGTCGATGCACTCCGCCTCGGTCATCACCTTGTCGAGGTTGCAGATCCTGTCTGACTCCTCGGCGTTGGGGTTGTAAGCGGGGTGCGCTTTGATCGCTTTGATCTGAGGGGGGCACGGAGGCGACGCGGGAGGCGGAGGCGACGCGGGAGGCGTCTGCGGCGGCGGCGAGGGCGGCGGCGGCGAGGGGGGTGGGCTGGGCGGCGGCGAGGGCGGCGGCGGCGAGGGCGGTGCTGAGGGCGGGTTGAGGCAGGTGATTGTCGAGCCCATGGTGTGGCCCGCATCGACCACGACATCATAACGTGGATCGCACTCGTCCCAGGTGCATCTGCACGCACCCGTCGCGATTGTAAAGGTAAAGCCTTCGTTCAGTGGCCCAGAGTTGTCGGAGTACCTCCCCGAGACGGCGCATTCGCCGGCGCACTGAATCGCGTTGCTGAATGTGCCGGCGAGATCCCTGTATTTATTGGAGGTGCACTTTGACCCCACGGTGAAAAGTCCGCCGCACGGCAACATGGGTGATGGCGGCGGCGAGGGCGGCGACGAAGGCGGCTGTAAGGGCGGCGGCGGCGAGGGCGGCGGCGGCGAGGGCGGCGGCGGCGAGGGCGAGGGAACCACGCACTGGCAAGCGTAGATCGCGTCGTCGCCATCGGGGTACGGGCACGTGCAGGCGCGCGCTTGGTTGGGGTCGACCGGGATGTCGACCTTGCACCCGTGGCTCGTGGGGCAATCGTTGACGGAGAAGTGCACGCACGAGAGCAGAAAGGATTCGTCGTTCCAATTCTTGTCGTAGAATTGCGGTCGCTGTGCTCCATGGTCAGTTGGTGCAGTGCATTTCGGGCCCGAACAGCTTGGGCACCAGCTGCACGCAGTCGAGGCGCCGGGGTCCAGCGCGAACCAGTCCGGCTTCCATATCGATGCGGCCAAGCACTCCCCCTCGGTCAGCAAGCTGTAGCAGTATCGTGGGTGCCAATAGTTCTCCCACGGCCCAATCTGGAGGTTGCCACGGGATTCGCCAGGCGCGATTTCTGTGATGTCTTCCGCGCCATACTGATTGTAGAACTCGGGGTAAGTGAGTAAGTTAGGGTTGGGCTGATAGGGGTGCCCTGGGTAGATTCCAGTGGGGTACTGCGACGGGTCGTTCAGGCACGCGGCCACCGCCAAGGGCGTCCGCGTGTACCGCTCGGTGGGCTTGTCGGGATCCGGCGTCGGGTCGACCAGCTTGCACCCGAAGCTGGTGGGGCAGTCGAGGTGCCCAAAGTGTTTGCATCGGAGGTCGAATCGCTGGTCTGCGATCTCGGCACTGTAGCTGCCCGACAGGCTGCCGTCGTAGTAGGAGTAGGCTTCTGTGCGGTCGTAGTACTCGGAAATGTCGGCGCCGTTCCTGTCAGTGCCGTCGTGGACGTGGGCCACGCAAGTCCCCGCGTTGTCCTCGCAGAGCTGCGTGAACGGTATGGAAGGTTGATCGGTGTGTGGACTATCGTTGATGTCGTCGTGGTGGTGCTTGTAGGCGGTGCGGTGCGTCGCGCACGTGCCCGTGCCCGTGAACTGCGCGCAAAAGGGTCCGTGCCAGTGCGCCTCCCACGGCTGGACGTCGGAGTACTGCGCGCCGGTGTACTGGTCCGGATCGTCTTCGCACACCTTGGGGCACTCGTATGCGGGGTCGTTGAACGCGGTCTCCACCTTGCAGGACCCGACCCCCGGATTGCCCACCACTTCGGAGTCGCAGCGGGCTTGCGCGGCGGCCTGCGCGGCCGCATCGCCGCCGCTGTCGCAGCTCCCAAAGCTCGCGCTGCAGTCCGTGTCGGCATCGGCGCAAACGCGGTGCTCCGTGACGATGCAGTTGACGGCCGCGTCGGCGCCCGCGGTGTTGCAGAGCGACTGCGCCGCGGTCCGCGCGCCCTCGACGCCACCGTGGTCGGCGGGTGCGAAGCGCGTGCACGACTCGCTCCAATCGCACGGCGCAAACGGTGCCGGCAACGAGGGCGGCGGCGACGAGGGCAGCGGCGACGAGGGCGGCGGCGTGGGCGGTGATGAAGGCGGCGGAGTAGGCGGCGGCGGCGAGGGCGGCGGCGGCGAGGGCGGCGACGAGGGCGGCGGCGGCGACGGCGGCGGCGACGGCGGCGGCGGGGTGGGCGGCGGCGACGGCGGCGGGAACACTTCGAGGACGTCCATCTCCGACTCGCCGCACGGGAGGAGACCGTTGCTTTCTCCGTCGAAGACGCTGGGCCAGGCCTCGCGCACGAGCTCCAGCTTTTCGGGTGCGAGGACCGTGTCGAAGACGATGCTGGCCTCCAGCGAGGCGCTCGCGTTATCGCCACACTCGCTCAGCCGGCGTCCACCCGTCACCACGCTCAGGCGGCGGTTGACTACGACCTCATCGAGGGTCACCGTGCTCGTCACGTTGGTGGTGTGCTCCAGGAGTTCTATGAGTTGGTCGTGCAGCGAGTCGATCTGCGAGTTGAGCATTGCGGACGCGGTGTTGTTGGCGTCGGTTGCGTTTTGCAAGCTGTAGTTGCTCGCCTGGAACAGCGCCGGGGTCGTGGCGATCTCCTGCCGGATGGTGATGCGGTTGGAGGCGATGGGCGGCGGCGACGGCGGCGGCGGGGTGGGCGGCGGCGACGGCGGCGGCGGGCTGGGGGGCACGGACGGCGGCTGGAACGGCAGCGGCGGGGGCGGCGGCTGGAATGGCAGCGGCGGCGGCGCGGCGGGGCCTTGCACGCTCGCGCCCTCGTGCACGCGCATCCACCACGCGAACACGGTGATGCCGACGGTCGGCAGGAGCATGAGCAGGACGCAGCAGCAGCACGCGACGTTCCAACACCCGAGAGCGGCGGGCTCGGCGCAGCAGCCCTCGCGCCACCGGCGCCAGTCCCGGCTGTCCACCGGGAACGGGTTGGTCTCGACGCGCTTCCGCCACCGCTGCCAGTCGGTGCTGTTGGGAGGATACGGGTTCATCTTGCGGCAGGTGGCGTACCACCATCGCCACCAGTCCTCGGTGCCCACGAAGGTGGGCTCGCGCGCGAGGAGGCCCTCGGCGCCCGCCTCCTCCAGCGGGCAGCACCCGTCGCGCCAGCGCCACCACTCGGCCGTGTGGTGCTTGAACGGGTTGGTCTGCACGCGCTCCCTCCAGAGCGACCACTCGGGGCTGCCCAGGCGGTACGGGTTCTGCTTGCTGCAGCACTCGCGCCACCAGAGCCACCACTCGACCGAGCCCACCTTTGTCGGCTCGCGCTGGAGCAGCCCGCCAACCACGAGGTTGTACCCCGCGCGCATCGCGATGCACGCGCCTTGCTTGCTAAGAATCCTACCACCAAAGGGATATTAAAACCACGCCACCCTTCCAACTTATGAGTGGGCGCGAATGCCCAACTCGCGAAGCTGGCTAAGCAGGTAGTGGCTGATAACTCCAAGTGGCGTGTGTTGAAATAAGATTCACTTGAAGCTTGCACATGGCGCTTCCCAGCCTTGGTCGGCTCCCGCTCGCGGAGACGAGCGCCAAGGCGGACGACGAGGACGAGTCGGGGCTCACGCGCGCGCTCAAGAATGCGAGCCTC
>Ga0209603_1004653_pt1 | contig 11340 bp, 14 predicted proteins | sample COGITO_mtgs_1206_FD_184812 | JGI IMG/M metagenome (GOLD analysis project Ga0209603, IMG submission 184812) | Pelagic marine microbial communities from North Sea - COGITO_mtgs_120607 (SPAdes) (version 2) | ecosystem: Environmental > Aquatic > Marine > Epipelagic ... | reverse complement strand
CCTTGCCAGACAAGGTAATCATACCTCAGTGCATACGTATGCTTGAAGATGAAGTGTATTCAAGTACACTAGAAGGCTTACAATTTCATGAGCTCTACAAAGAATACCTGTTAGATGAATGGTCTAACTATGTAGTAGAGCATGAACCACTAGTTGATGCTTTACAAGAGTTATCCGATGAACAAAACTATGTTTAGCACTATGAAAAAACTAATGTTCAGTATATTAATTAAAATACTGGACATTTTAACACACACTTAAAAACTACTATATTAGCAATTAGCCCCAATATAGCTAATAACTACTAATATAACACACACTATGAAACCACTAAGCGAAATATACAAAGAGCTAGGGATTGCTTTTGATTTCCCTATCAAGATTAAAGATGCCAATGGCAACAGGACTTACTTCGAGGACATCGATGACTACTGGCACAGGTGGGAGCATGATGCCAACGGCTACATAACTTACTACGAGAACAGCAATAAATACTGGTATAAGTATGAGCGTGATGACAATGGCTACGTAACTTACTACGAGACTAGCAAGGGCTTAAAGCAAGGAACTCCTAAGTCAGCCAAGACCTGCGAAGGAAAGGTCGTAGAAGTTGACGGAATTAAATACAAATTAACAGCACTATGAAACCACTAAGCGAAACATATAAAGAACTAGGGATTGGATTTACTTTTCCTATCGAGATTTGGGATGCCAATGACAGAGTGACCTACTTCGAGGACTGTGATGACTACTGTGATGACTACTGGGAGAGGTACGAGCGTGACGCCGAGGGTCGTCCTACTTACTACGAGGACAGCAATAGCTACTGGCAGAAGTGGGAGCGTGATGCAGATGGAAGCTTGGATTACTATGAAAACAGCACAGGTGTAAAGAAAGGCACACCTAAAGCCGCCACCATCTTAGACGAGGAGGAGTCAATTCGATTTGCTGAGATGTTGGAAGAAGAACCATCGCAGCCAACTCCAGAAATGCAGCGAGCCATACAAGCCTACCGAGATTTTATACCGAGCGGGAACATTCCCACGAAGAACCCTATCGGGGTTCCTTCATCAATAATCAAAGAATTATGAAAAACGAAGCAGCATTCTCAACTTGGGTGAAAACCATATCATCTAAATACGTCCCCCAAAGTTCATTGCTCTTCCAGCGCATCGAGACCACCACATCTAGTGGTGTTCCCGATGTGCTCATGATTACTAAAAATAAAACATTACTATTAGAACTAAAATATGAAACAACAAATCTTAGACCAATGCAAAAAGCTTGGCATAAACGCATAGAAAAGCTTGTCAAAGCTAATGAAAACCTTGAAGTATGTGTACTTTGTGCTTATCCAAGAACTAAAAGACTGGTACACTTCGTAGTCGACGGAGAACCAAAAGAGTATAAACTTTGTAAAGAAGGTTTATATGAATTATTTGACAACTTAGCAATTTAAACAATTTCTTCCAAGCACTGGTAGCATCATCAAAGACAGCTATATCCTTCTGGATTACAGTATGCCCCTAGACAGGACAACCAAGTCACGGACGCAAATGGTGCGACTCTGCATAGCACCAATATCAAATTATGTAGACTAGGCGACAAAGTCGATTATCCCAGAGATCCCTCGCGCCGTCCATCCTAGATAACTGATTAGAGCAATCTAATCAGCCAATTTAAATAACAAACGACAGGTTAAGACAATGTGCTTGAATTTTCCTATTTTATAAACATATCAAAACACCAAACCGATATACTAAATGCAACAAGACTTACTTTCAATTCCTAGAAGCGAAAAACCTGCAAAAACACTGCCTTCCTCACTAGAACCTAGTTCATTCTGGAAAGCACCATTTGTCCTACCAACCCTTTCAGGGGAAATAGCAATTGACCTTGAAACTTATGATCCATATCTAAAACAAACAGGACCCAGTTACAAAAGAAACGAAGGCTTTGTAGTTGGAATAGCCATCGCAGATGAAAACCACACACTCTATCTCCCCTTTGCACACCAAGGAGGGGACAACCTACCAAAAAAACTAGTACTTAAATATGTTTCAGATCAAATCAAAAATGCTGACTGTATTCTTTTTGCTAACGCTCTTTATGACTTGGGTTGGCTTCACACACTCGGGATCAATGTCGACTGCACTGTCAGAGATATCCAAGTTGCTGAAGCTTTAATCGACGAAGAACAATTTAGCTATTCACTAAACAACCTATCTCTTAAATACCTTAATCGACCTAAGGATGAAGAGCATCTAAAGAAAGCAGCAGAAGCTTACGGAGTAGACCCCAAAGGAGGTCTCTGGAAACTAGCAGCACGGCACGTAGGCACATACGCAGAGATTGACGCAAGGAATACTTGGGATGTATACCAAGAACAAAAACCAATTATACTAAGAGAAAGCTTAACACAAATATGGGAACTAGAGTGCAGAGTAACTAAAGTTTTACTAAGTATGACTCTCAAGGGTGTCCCCGTAGATGTCCAAGCCTCTGAAGAATACAACTATGCTCTTAAGCAAAGAGAGAAAGAGTTAAGCTCACAATTTGGAAACTTAGATATATGGTCTCCCCAACAACTAGGTCATTACTGTGAGACTACACTAGGGGTTAAAGTCCCACGAACAGAGAAAGGCAATTACTCAGTAGACAAGTACTTCCTTCAAGCAACAAATAACCCAACACTTCGATCAATACAAGAACTTCGAAGCATTAACAGGCTTAGAAAAGTATTCATTGAAGACATTATCCTTGGACAAAACTACAAAGGTCGAATCCATGCTGACTTTAAACAAACCGCATCAGAGAGAGGTGGGACTAGAAGTGGACGTCTGTCTTCTAGCAACCCAAACATGCAACAAGTTCCTAAAAGAAGCGACATCGGTAAAAAGATTCGATCACTCTACATAGCTGAACCAGACATGCTCTGGTGTAAGGCAGACTACAGTTCCCAAGAACCAAGGCTCCAAGTACACTATGCACTACTAGGTGACATCCACACAGGGAAGCCTCTACCTAAAGCAGAAGAAGCCAGAGCCGCTTTCGAAGCAGGAGAGAAGTTATATACGTTCTTTGAGAAAGAAACAGGCTTGCCCTATGACACCTGCAAAATGCTTTGTCTTGGTATCTCCTATGGTATGGGAAACAAGACAATGGCTACTCAACTAGATATAGGAGAGGAGGAGTGTAAGTTAGTAACTGAAAAATTTAATGCTAAAGCACCGTTCCTTAGAATTCTGTTTGACAACGTAATGTTGCGAGCTAAACAAAAAGGAGAAATTAAAACAATCTTAGGCAGAAAAGCTCACTTTGACTTTTGGATGCCTAGCTACGACGACAAACCAGTAAAAGGATACAACAATGCAACTACAAAATATAAAGACCAAGTTAAAAATCTCCAAAGAGCATTCGTTAGCAAAGGGCTTAACCGACTTATTCAAGGCTCTGCTGCTGATCAAACGAAACTTGCTATGGTACTTGCTCATGATGCTGGGTTTGATCTTAGATTGCCTGTTCATGATGAAATCAATGCTATGGTCTCCACTGAAACCGAAGCTAAAGAACTTGGCAAGATCATGGAAGAAGCAATTAAACTCAAAGTTCCCGTAGTCGCCGACATTGACCTCGGTCGTACATGGTGCTGATATTTCGTATGCGTGTGTGTATGCAGAAAAAGATAAACCGTGAGTGTCTCAGCGAGGTTTAGGGTATTTCGTTCCCCTTTTCGCCTATATAATAGTTGCCGTCTGCCAGCTTGCTAACCACGGAGCAGACAACCTCTTTATGCAAATAAAAGAACAAGACATACTAGAAGAAGCCCTGAGTATAACTCAAGGAGATCGTCAAGAAGACTATGGTGATTGCAAAGTAGAGCTCGAAAGAGTAGCCGCTCTGTGGTCTGTAATCTTTGGGACTACAATAAACACAAACCAAGTTGCTCTCGCAATGGTCGCCTTAAAAATTACAAGGCAGCTCAATAAGAACAAGAGAGACAATTGGGTTGACATAGCAGGCTATGCTAGAGTAGGTTATATAGCTACCAAAGAACCAAAAGAATCAGAGAAGACTTACTCAAATGTTAAGTTAACCAAAAAAGAACTAAATAAACTATGACCGAAGATACACTACTAGTCGAAGCTCAAGAAGCTATCGACAATCAAGAACTGTTTCCTAACCTAGAGACAGAGTCACAGCGACCAGTTGATATGGCTGCTGTTATCGAACTAAGTGAAACCTTAGTCGATCTAGAAAACCAAGTAGCTGAAGCAGAAGAAAGGCTTTCAGCACTAAAAGGTATGCGAAAGAAAGTAGCAGAAGAGCACTTGCCAACTATGTTAGAAACATTAGGCATTGACTCCCTGCGACTTACTAACGGTAAGCAAATCCTAATCAATCAATTCGTCGATGCACGTATCAAAGATGAAGATGTAGCGTACACTTGGCTTCGAGAAACAAATAATTCGTCCATCATCAAGAATGAAGTAAAAGCTAATCTTGATCGAGGCAACGATGAACTTGTATCTCAAGTAATCAGTACCCTCCAAGAGATGGGTGTGGAAGCTTCTTGTAAGTCTTCAATTCACCACTCAACTCTCAAATCTTTCTGTCGAGATGCTCTGGACAATCCAGAGCTGGCAGAATCACTACCTCGTGAAGCCTTCGGTATCTACCAAGGTAAGCGAGCCAAAGTAACCTAAGAACCAAAGAATAATCATGGCATATGATATAACAAAAGTAGCGGGAATGGGAACGGAGAACCTCGATGAAGGTTCTGCAATGCCATTCATTCGCATCCTCCAAGACTTGAGCCCACAGCTCAAACCAAACAAAGACGAGTATGTCGAAGGCTCAAAAGCCGGAGACCTGTTCTTCAATAAGACCAAAGCTCTACTGGATAACCCAGTAGCAATGATCCCAGTATATACCACAGCGTTGTACACTGAGTGGGTTCCACGCAGCAAAGGCGGCGGCTTCGTAGGAAGTCATCCTCTATCTGTTGTTGGCAATCCTCTTTACGAAAAGGGTCGTGAACGTCAATATGATGAATGGCTCGGAGACAACGAACTACGCTACACCAGCTACTGGTTCGTACTCATTAATGTAAACGGTGCATGGGAAGAAGCAATGATCCCATTCACATCGTCTCAGCTGAAAGTTTCTCGTAAGCTTACTTCTGACATTAATCGTTTCCGCTACGAAGCTGACACCAGCATCGTACCACCTTTGTTCGCACAAAAGTGGGAACTTAGCACAGTCATGGAGACTAGCAAGAATAACGACGATTATTGGAATTTTGAAATTAAGAGCCCTTCGGTTCTTGACTTCGAATCCGATGAAGATCTTCTTGAGTTAGCTGCTCACACTTCAGGTAAAGCTGCAGATACACCCCTTCTGCAGACTCAGAAAACTGAAAGTGCGCCAGCCTTGACTACTTCCGAAGATATCTTCTAAATAAACTGTAGCCCAGCTCTCAATTCGGAGAGCTGGGCTCCTTTATCCTTAAATGAGCCAACAGATTACAATAACAGAACTAGCTACCAAGTTTTTGGAGCTATATAAATGCAACCCAAACGTACACGGAGAAACCAAGTTAACAGGTAAGTTTAGAGATAGAGACGGTAAATGTGACTCTAAATCATACTTAGTTAAAAGTGGAGTTACCGTAAGCCTTTGGGAACAGCATATTCAAGGTGAGAAGCGTATAGGTTGCACACCTTTGCAAGAAGACAGCTCTGTATTTTGGGGAGCACTCGACGTAGACGTATACCAGAAAGAAGACACACTTGAGAAACTTAACGAAAAAGTCTCTGAAAACAAGCTACCTTTTGTAGTTTGCCGATCTAAGTCTGGTGGCGCTCACGTATATTTATTTTTATCAGAACCCATAGCTGCTAAAGATATGATTGATAAGCTTAAAGCTTTCAGTGCATTCTTTGGACAAGGAGTTTCTGAAATATATCCCAAGCAACCAAAGATTGGTAATCGCAAAGACGACTCCAAGTATGGTAATTGGCTAAACATGCCCTACAGCGGCAACCCTACACTTCAGTACGCATTCAATGACAAAGGTGAGGCTCTTGACCCAGAAGAGTTCATAGAAGCTGCTCATGCAAAGCGTATGACGTCTGAGCAGTTCTACAGCCTAGACGTACCCAATGCCTCATCAGAGATCTTCCCCGAAGGACCTCCTTGCCTCAACTACATATTTAGTGAGCGCACACAGGCAAGTGAAAGTCGCAACATCACATTAGCTAATGTTGCAGTATATCTAAAGAAATCTAACCCAAGTGAGTGGAAACAACTCATCCACAAGTACAACAGGATGTTCTCGGAGCCGCTCAACGACCGAGAAGTTGAAGCTATTATAGCTTCCTACGGCAAGAAAGATTACAAGTACCAGTGCGCTCAAGAACCGCTGTGCCGTTTCTGTGATGCAAAAGCATGCGGTATGACCAAGTACGGCATCGGTGGCGAAGACTTTATGCCAAACAATCGATCCTTGGTTCAACTAAAGAGTGACCCACCTCTGTGGTATCTTACTTTAGATGACACTGAGTTGCAGCTTAGCACGGCAGAGTTCGATAACTTCAACCTGTTCAATCAAAAAGTTATGGAGCGATTGCTGTACAAGTTCCCGCCGATCAAACAAGAGGATTGGATAAAGCAACAGAACTTGCTTCTTAAAAACTGCACACAGATTGACATCCCGTTCGAGATGACACCTGTGGGTCAGCTAGTAGAACTAGTCTCTGGCTTCTGTGACTCAGCCGTTGAAGAAGCCAATCACATTAAACACGGACCAATTAAACGATCAGACGGCAACTACTTGTTCCGTATGTCCCACCTAAGGGACTACCTAGAGCAACAAAGATTCAAAGATATGCCTACTAACAAAGTACTTTCTGTCCTAAAGAAAGTACTTAAGGCTGAACCAGATCGTGTACAGATTGAGAACATCAACACAAGATGTTGGAGAATTCACCAGAACAAACTCGATGTTAACAACATCACAGCATACCCAGACCTAATAGAACAAAACAACTACTAATGACAACATCACAACTAGTACTAGCAATTATGCTCGTAGAAAGCAACGCAGACATCAACGCAGTCGGAGACAATGGTAAAGCACACGGATGCTTCCAACTAACCGAAGCGTATATAAAAGATGCTGCTGAACACGCAAACGAAGACTGGACTGTAGAAGATGCATACAGCTACGAAAAGTCTCGTATGATATTCAACTCCTATATGCATCGCTACGCCACCCCAGAAAGACTCGGACGGTGGGTAACTCCTCAAGACATTGCAAGAATCCACAACGGAGGACCCAATGGTTGGAAAAAAGAAAGCACTAAAGCATACTGGGAGAAAGTAAAAGAGATCTTTTTGTATGAAGAATAAAACAAAAATATATGTTGCAAGTGCTGGTACGGGTAAGACTACTACCCTAATGACACTACTAGGAGAGTGCCTAGAAGACACTTGCCCACGCAAAATAGGCTTCACAACCTTTACAAAAGCAGGTGCTCAAGAAGCCATTGACAGAGCTTTAGTAAAGTTTCCGTCTTACGACGCTAAAGAATTCGAAGCTTTCAGTACGCTACACGCTCTCTGCTACAGGAGAATACCAAGTAAGCGTATTATGAATTGGAAAGACTACCAAGCTTTCAGTAAGCTAAGTTCGTTTAAATTTACAGGAGCTGCAGCTGTGTCCAAGAAAGACGGTAACAATTTTACTACAGGCGTTGGAGATCGTATTCTTTACTACAACGGTTTGATGCGTAACATGCTTATGTCTGCAGAACAAATACTTATGGACACTCCAAGCAACGTAGTGTCTGTAGCAGAACTTGAAGAGTTTTCAAAATTCTACCAGAAGTACAAAGACCAGAATGACATCTACGACTTTACTGATCAGTTAGAAGAATTCATTCGTTTAGATGTTAAGCTAGACCTAGAATACTTGTTTGTTGACGAAGCTCAAGACTTGTCCCCGCTACAATGGAAAGTCGTAGACCATCTAAGTAAATCAGTAAAGCAGCTATACATTGCTGGTGACGACAAACAAAGTATCTACAAGTTCTCAGGCGGTGATCCAGTATCACTAATCAACCGAGAAGGTGAAAGAATTGTCCTCGATACAAGTTACCGACTGCCGTCTAGAGTACTTGATTACTCTGAACAGATCGCAGGACGTATTACACAGAAGCAAGACTACACTATTAAATCCGTAAATGAACAAGGAAACCTTTCCAAGATCACTAGTTTATCAGACCTAGACTTCTCACAAGGTTCATGGTTGCTGCTTTGTAGAAATAGAGCGTTCCTGCCATACTTTGAGAATCTGCTGATTAAGCAACGTCAGCTTTTTGTTTCAGGCGGTGATTGCTCCTTGTTCAATGCTAATACAATCCGAATGATTCAACTCTGGGAGGAGCTAAGAAAAGGCTACAAATTGTATGTCAAAGACCTCAAAGTGCTCTACAGGGAATATTTACCTTCTGGCTCAGCAGTGGCACGAGGCTCCAAGAAGCTAATGGACTCCATGCACGACTTAGATATGTTTGATAAGCATGAGCTCTCAACAAACTATGGTCTACGAACCACGGTTTCTTGGGACAAAGTGTTTAAACTGTCTGACACAGCCCGTGACATCCTCAAGAAAGCAGAGAAACAAGGTAACCTAGAGAACGGCGGTAATGTAGAAATCAACACAATACACGCTGTAAAAGGTCGAGAAGCTGACAACGTAGTCATATTACCAGACATGGTAGAGATGACAAGTAAGGCATTTGCTAAAGATCCAGACAACGAACACAGAGTTTTTTATGTTGCAGTAACTAGAGCAAAGAAACATCTTTATATACACCACCCTGTAACCTCAAGATTTTACGAAATGCCATGACACTCGAAGAACTACTAAATGAATTGCTAGACCTTGCCAACCAACACGGTGGGTCTGCCGACACTAATATACAAAATGTAGTATGTAACTCTGAAAAAAGCAACGGAGCTACAGAAGTTCAAGTAATTATAAAAACTAAGCAATAACAATGGAATCAGATACATATGAAACATCTGCAGAAAGTGCTAGTAACTTTATGCGGTGGGCGGAGCGGCGACTCTCTCAAGAAGTAGAAAGTAATGAGAAATTTGCAAAACAATCAAATGAAGCCTTAGACAAAACACTAGGACCAAAAATCATGGACTCTACTTTAAACAATAATGAGAAAATACTAGTAATTAGTAAAATACATCAATACAGAGATGAAGGTAAGAGTGTAGTAAAAGCTTGTAAGCTTATGGGACTGCACCCACAAACCTATAATAAATGGCGAGCTCGCTTTAAAATCCCTAGATACAAAAGACAATGATATACAAAACAGAACCTTTTAAACACCAGAAAAACGCAGTAGAGCGATTTGTAAGTAAACCTTACGGAGCTTTGTTCTGTGAAATGGGTACAGGCAAGACTAAGATCATTTTAGATGTAGTACAGAATGCAGAACCTGTTAATGATGTTGTCGTAATTGCTCCTAATGGTCTACACCATAATTGGGCAACAAACGAGATACCGAGGCACTTTGGTAAGGAAGTTGAAGTCTTCTGTTGGAAAGGACCAATTAAGTCCAAGAAGATGAAACAAGAGTTTAACAGGTTTCTAAATAACAACCTGCAGACACGAATGCTGCTTATTAATGTAGAAGCTCTACGTACTTCTGCAGGATATGACACTACAGATAAGTTTCTTGATTCATCAGTATCTAAGAAACATATGATCATTGACGAATCTACGTGCATTAAGAATCCAAAAGCAATACAGACAAAAAGAGTGTTGAAGCTGTCAGAAAAAGCTGACTGTAAGTGGATATTAAATGGTACTCCAATAACCCAAGGACCATTAGATCTATTTAGTCAATGTAGGTTCTTAGCTAAAGATGCACTACCGTATACAACATATACCGCTTTCAAGCATCAGTTTGCTATTGAGACAACAATGACTATGGGACAACGTGCCTTTAAGAAGATCATTGGTTATCAGAACATCGAAGAACTTACAAAGTTGTTAGAACCTTTCAGCCTTCGGTTAGAAAAGAAAGATTGCTTAGATCTACCCGATAAGACCTTTTCAACAGTATCTGTTGAGTTAGAACCAGAGCAAGAACGAATGTACCAAAGAATGAAGGATGACTGCATCATTGAATTCGAATCAGGAAACATAGTCACAGCGACAATGGCTCTCACCCAGTTGGTAAAGTTACATCAGATTCTTACAGGATTTGTTGTTACCGATGACGGTGAGGCTATTTCGCTAAAAAATAATAGAGTGAAGATGTTGCTCCAGATTGCTGAAACCAGTGGACCATTGGTCATCTTCTGTGCATATAAACAAAACGTACAGCACCTAGAAGAAGCACTAACTGCTCAGTATGGTAAAGACAGTGTTGTTGTATACAGTGGAGACACACCGTCCAATAAACGTTCAGAAGCAGTAGAAAGATTCCAAAGCGGTGACGCACAATTTTTCATCGGTACATCTGCAGCTGCTAAGGGTCTTACGCTCCACCGAGCATCAACGATGGTATACTACTCAAACAACTACAGCTTAGAAACTAGGCTGCAGAGTCAAGACCGTATACACCGTATCGGACAAGACAAGAAGTGTACATACATTGACCTTGTTGTTAACAACTCTTTAGACGAAATCATTCTAAAACGACTTATGCAAAAGAAAGAACTCTCTAGTATGGTTCTTGATGACTTAATCGAAATCATTAAATAAGTAATATGAAAGCTAAAATAGAATTCAACCTACCAGAAGACCAAGACCAATTCGATTTATGCCGCAAAGCTGGCGACCTGCAAAGTGAATTACACTGGATTCGCACTCAAGTTAGATCATGGCGAAAGCATGGGCATAGTTTTAAAGATGCAGATCATGCGCTTGATACATTATGGGATTCCATGGATCATTCCCTATTATCGTAGCCTAGCTACGACTATAGGGAATTGACAAGTCAGCTGTTTTAACCATTATAACTTCTATGTTAACTTCAGCCGAACAACGAACCCTTGAAGCATTCCTAAAAGAAGGAGGTAAGCGACCAGCCGCTAAAGTTTTAGGGGTCAATGAATGTACTGTAAGGCAGACATTAAAACGAATTGAGCGCAAAGGACTTGCTCCTTGGCTCAGCGGTGCGGTCACACCCGATCATTTAAACGTAGCAAAGACCACTGTCCAGTACGGACCAGATGGTGAGGTGCAACGTGAATGGAAACGCCTTCTGCCAAATGCAGAGGCTATGACAGACTTTGTTGACTCACTAT
>Ga0209603_1004649_pt1 | contig 11346 bp, 9 predicted proteins | sample COGITO_mtgs_1206_FD_184812 | JGI IMG/M metagenome (GOLD analysis project Ga0209603, IMG submission 184812) | Pelagic marine microbial communities from North Sea - COGITO_mtgs_120607 (SPAdes) (version 2) | ecosystem: Environmental > Aquatic > Marine > Epipelagic ... | reverse complement strand
GCTTCCGCCACCACTCAGACCCGCATTGTTGAACAACAAGTTGATGTGCTCGGTGTCGTGAGCCGCAAGCACAGCATCACGGAAGACGAGCATCGCAGCCTCGTCGCTCACGTCGCAGACGTGGGTCGAGATCCGAATATCGGAAGCCGGCGCGGCGGCGCGAGCCAGCGTCGCAGTTTCCTGCATCCGCTCGTCGGAGAGGTCACACATCGACACATGGGCGCCAGCGGCAGCCAGTTGGACCACCAGCTCTCGGCCCATGCCAGTGCCGCCACCCGTGACGACTGCGATCTTGCCTGCGAAGCTCTTCATCAGCGAGAAGCTACTGCCGACGAAGTCGCTGCGAAGAGACGGCCGGTACGCGGAACCGCCACGGAGTTTCGATGCCCTTGGTCATGCCAACGCGTGGTCCGCTGCGGGGCACGAGCGGCGGTGGTTGTCCGTCGTCCACAATGGCAACGGGCCCGTCGAGCAGGTCTGCTCCGTCGTGATGGGCCCCAATGCCCAACGCCTGGCAGAGCTTGCCCGGACCATTGGCCAGGTCGGCATCGGGGCGCCCCACACGCCGGCGACGCATCGCGTCGATACCTTCGGTGGGCTCGACGGCGCGGATCAAGACCGCTTGTCCGCTCCCGAGCGGACCGGTCACGACGTTGGCGCACTGGTGGATGCCTTCGCTCATCGCCACGACGGCGTGTTTGCTTGCGTCGTACGGCGGGGAGAGCCCGGCGAGCGCCGCCGTGTTGACGATGTGGCCGCCGCGACCTTGCCTGGTCCGAGTTCCATGAGTGTTCACTCCAGATGACCGACCCACGGTGAGTCGTGGCCTCGTCTCGAACGTAACCCTTTGCCCGGTGTACCTGACGACCGGACTGGGGTGGTCCAGCGCGAACGGTCCGACACGCCATCACTCGGTGGCGTTGGCAATACTGCTGTGATGGGCGTCACAGACCATCGGCTCAGCACGAGGCAGATGGCCGAGTTCGTGGCCAACGGTTTTCTGCGATTCGACGAGATCGTCCCCGCCGACATCAACACGCGAGCCGTCGCAGAACTCGAGCAGTTGAACGCCGGACGACTCCTCGCGTCAACCGATCTCGATGCGATGCGCCCACCGCACTCGGGAACCCCGCTCGACGAGTGCTATCCCGAGCCGTCGGTGATCGGTGAGTACCTCCGGCTTCCGCAGATCCGCGGCATCATCACCTCACTCGTCGGCGCCAACCCGGAGTTCGACCACGACTGGGTGCACTTCATTCCATCAGGCGGCACACACCGCCAGCCGCTCCACGTCGACGCCAGCACCGACACCGACGACCCCACCTTCGACATCCAACTCTTCTGGTTCTGCAACGACGTCGAACCGGGCGAAGGCGGCACCCGATTCGTTCCAGGCAGCCACCTCACCCGTGTGCGATCGGCGGGTATCGGCCGGTACCAACACATCACCGGCGAGCAACAGGTCAGCTGCAAGGCAGGCACCGTCTTCGCCTTCCACCACGGCCTCTGGCACGCCGGCCAACCCAACCCGGGCCCCGACCGGTGGATGCACAAGACGCGCCTCAACCCGACCGAACCCCAGGTGCGGTTGTGGAACCTCGACGACTTCGATGCGATCCAGGGGCGATCGACCGACCACATCTTCGCCCGCATGCAGAGCGGCAGCGTCGCCGAAACACTGCGCTCGATGCCCCCGTGGATGAGCGTCACCGATTACCGCAACGCGCAACTCCAGCGAGCTCTGCTGTGGCGCTACCTCAGCGGCGATGACGAATTCGACGTCGACTACTACCTCACCCGCCTCGAACAGCGCGCCGCACGCGCCGCCGTCTGAGCAGGCGAGGTCGGCAGCGATGACCGTTCGACAGCAAGTCCTCTACCTCTGGATGGACGGCGCCTCACTCGACGACCAGGTCATTGCCTGGGCGTTCCACGACGGGACGCGGGGCGCCGGAGCGCCGCTCCCCGAGCCGAAGTCGCCCGACGGCCCGCCGTACTCGAATGGGGTGCGGGCGCTCGAAGACGGGTGGATGCTGCTGCAGTCGGCGCAACTCATCCCGCCGGCGCCGGGCCAGGAACACGTCAACTCCTACCTCGAGTACGAGTTCGTCCTCGAGCGGCGGATCGATCTGTCGTGACCACCGAGCCACTCATCGGCGTGCTCCATCCCTGGTGCACCGACTTCGAGTGGCAACGCGCCGAGCACGAACTCCGTCGGCTCACACCCGAGCAGCGCGACCAGTTCGACAACGGCGGGTGGCTGGTCGTCGACGACGTCGTCGACAACCACACCCTCGCCGAGCTCACGGCCGAACTCGACGAGATCGAAGCTGAGGCCAGTGCCTTCGCTCGGACGCAGCCCGACGATCGCTTCGCCATCTCCGAGGCCGACGCGATCATGTTCTCGCCCCATGCGGTGCGCTCGTCAGACGCTGCGCGACGCGTCAGCCGCAGCGAGGTGGTCGCCGATCTGTGCCACGACCTGATCGGCCCCGATGTTCGCCTCTACTGGGATCAACTCGTCTACAAGTCGCCGCAGAAGCCACGTGAGTTTCCGTGGCACCAGGACAACGGCTACGTCTTCATCGAGCCCCAGCAGTACCTCACGATCTGGCTGGCGCTGACCGATGCCACCGTCGACAACGGCTGCCCGTGGGTGGCTCCTGGTGGCCACCGGCACGGCACGCTCGCCCATCGCTACGTGCATCCCCTCGGGCTGCAGTGCTTCGACGATCACCCCGACGCAACCCCTGCACCGGTTGCGGCCGGCGGGGCCGTCGTGTTCTCGTCGCTGACGCCGCATCGGACCGGCCCCAACATCTCAGCCGACATCCGCAAGACCTACATCCTCCAGTACGCGCCCGACGGCGTCGACGTGCTGCAGGGCAACCCCGACTCGGGCCCGCCGACCGCACGCATTCCGCAGTGCGATCCCGACCGGCAGTACCTCGTCCTCCGCGACGGCCAACGCATCGGTACCGACCGATGACCCTGCCCGAGCTTCCCGCACCGCTGCAGCGCGTGAGCTGGCTGACATGGCCGATCGTGCTGATCGTGATCCAGCAGATCTGGTTCCCGGCGCCGGCCGGGTCGATCGTCGCCGGTTTGGTGCTCGGGTTGATCACCAGCCTCGTCTCGCTCGGGATGTACCTCGTCTACCGGGCGAACCGCGTCCTCAATTTCACCGCCGCCGAACTCGGGCTGCTTCCCGCCGTGCTGAGTGTGATGCTGATCATCGAATCGGGGCTCAGCTGGTATCTCGGATTCGGCCTGGGGTTCATCGCTGCCGCCGTACTCGGTGTGGCAGTCGAGTTCCTCATCATCCGCAGATTCTTCGACGCACCCCGCCTCGTCGTCACCGTCGCCACGATCGGCGTGGCGCAACTCCTCGGTGTCTGCGCACTGTTCCTGCCCGGCTGGTGGGGCGCGCGCGTGCAGTCGCAACGCATCGACGCCCCGTTCGACATCGACTTTGAGATCGGCACGCGGGTGTTCAACGCCAACCACGTGCTCGCCTTCGTGCTCGCACCGATTGCGATCGTCGCTGTCGGCGTGCTGCTTCGGTACACCCGCCTCGGCATCGCGATTCGAGCGGCGGCCGAACTCCCGAGTCGCGCCGGAATGCTCGGTATTCCGGTCAAGGGGTTGCAGAGCGTCGTGTGGTCGCTCGCCACGCTCCTCGGCTTTCTCGCGCTGTTCCTGCGCAGCGGTGTGTACGGGCTGCCGGTCGGTGGTGCGCTCGGCCTGCTGCTCCTGCTGCGTTCGCTCGCCGCGCTCACCCTCGGCCGACTCATCCACCTGCCCACCATCCTCGCGACCTCGATCGCACTCGGTGTGTTGCAGGAGGCCGTGGTGTGGAACTCGGGGTCGATCGAGGCGCAGGCGAAGATGGGTGCGATCACCGGCGCGGTCATCGTGGTCGGACTGCTGGCCCGCCGCACCCGAGGATCGCGCTCGGAGGTCGACACCACCGCCTGGCAGAGCGTCGGCGAGGTTCGCCCCATCGCGGCGATCTATGCCCGACTGCCCGTCGTGCGGATCGCCCGCATCGTCGGCGGTGTCGCCGTCGTGGCCTTCTTCGCGTTCTTCCCGAACCTCTTCGGCACCACGGTCGTCGTTCGCATGGGCCTGATCTTCATCTTTGCGATCACCCTCATGTCGCTCGGCATCCTCACCGGGTGGGCCGGCCAGCTGTCGCTCGGCCAGCTCGCGTTCGCGCTCGTCGGCGGTGCGACCAGCGCCTGGCTCACACAGCGCTGGCACTGGGACTTCACCCTCGCCACGCTGGTCGCCGGGTGCATCGGCGCCGCCTCCTCGCTCGTGGTCGGGGTTCCCGCGCTGCGACTCCGTGGCGCGTACCTTGCAGTGACCACACTCGCCTTCGCGATCACCGTGAGTCAGTACGTACTCAACCCACGTTTCTTCGACTGGATCCCGACCGACCGCATCGAGCGAAATCCGATCTTCGGCGTCATCGACTGGACGTCGTCGACGGCGATCTACTACGTGTCGCTCATCGCGATGCTGCTCGCCATCGGTGCGATGCGCGGCATCCGCAACAGCCGAACCGGACGCGTGCTGATCGCCCTGCGCGACAACGAGGCCGCCGTCGAGTCGTACGGCGTCAGCCCCGTGCGCGCCAAGCTCACCGCCTTTGCGATCTCGGGCTTCCTCGCTGCGTTCGCCGGCTCGGTCAGTGTGCACCACCAGCAGGCCTTCGTGGCCGACGACGCCGAGTTCAACCTGCTCGTGTTCACCGCTGCCGTGGTCGGCGGGCTGGGCACCGCGCTCGGCGCATTCCTCGGCTCGCTCTACTTCAACGGAACGTTCTTCTGGCTGACCGGCTCGTGGCGCATCCTGGCGAGCGGCATCGGTGTGCTCGGCGTCCTGCTCGTGGCGCCCGGCGGTCTGTCGGGGCTCTGGTACGACTTGCGCGACCTGGTGCTTCGGTGGTTCGGCAAGCGCAGCGGTCTCGTCGAAGGCGACGGCGAACTCGACGACACACCAGCCGACATCGACGTCGACGCGACCGATGAGTCTGACACCGACCCGACCATCGACGTCGAGGAGGTGTTGACCACGTGAGCGAACCAACCACCACCGAACAGGCACCCGAGGCTCGGCGATCTGGGCCCCGGGCCTGGCTCCATTCGATCACCGGCGACGGACCACTGTTCGCTCTGTTGGTGCTCTTCGGCCTCAACGCCGTCGACGAACTCGACCGCACTGCGTTCGCGATTCTCGCTCCGGAGATCCGCGACGAATTCGAACTCGGGTTCACCGGATTGCTCGTGCTCATCGCGGTCGTCCTCGCCTTCGCACTCGCGCTGCAGGTGCCCATCGCAGGCCTCGCCGACAGGTACCCACGTGTTCGTCTTGCGCTGATCGGCGCAACGATGTGGGCGGGCTTCTCGTTCATGACCGGCCTGGCGACAGGCATCGTCATGCTCGGCATCGCCCGATCAGGCTCGGCCATCGGCAAGGCGGTCAACGACCCGACGCACAACTCGCTCCTCGCCGACTGGTTCGAACCCGATCGCCGGCCGAAGGTCTACAGCTTCCATCGGGCCGCCAACGCCGTCGGTGCGATCCTCGGCCCAATCATCGCGGGGCTCCTCGCCTTCCAGTTCGGCTGGCGTGCGCCGTTCCTCGTGTTCGCCATCCCCACGATCGTGCTCGTGTTCATCGGCCTGCGATTGCGTGAACCGATTCGTGGCAATCACGAACGCCGGCTCGCCGGGGGTGATGCCGAGGCGCAGGCGACCGAGGAGGCTCCCCCGTCGTATGCCGAGGCGTGGCGCATGTGCTGGAAGATCGAGACGCTCCGCCGGATCTTCGTGGCGATGCCGTTCCTCGCCGTGTCGCTGATCGGATTCGGCACGCTTGCGGCACTGCTGTACGAGGAGGCCTACGGGCTCGACGAGCGTGCTCGCGGTGTGGTGGCAGCCACCTCCGAACCAGGCCAACTGATCGGGCTGTTCATCGGGGCGCGGATCGCCACGAAGCTCGTCGTGCGCGACCCCGGACTCATCCTCAGGTTCCTCGCCGTGGTCTCGGCCGTGACCGCCGGGCTCTCGCTCGTGTTCGCCGTGGTGCCCAACCTCGCGGTGGCGATCGGCGCCAACTTCATGATCGCCTTGTGCTTGGCGATCGTCGGGCCGGGAATCCTCGCGTCGCTTTCCCTCGCGATTCCGCCGCGAGCGCGATCGATGGGCTTCTCGATGGCCTCGCTGTGGATTCTCCCCGGGCTGTTGATGCTGCCGTTCATCGGCTGGATCGCCGACAACTGGGGCATCCGCACCGGCATGGCACTGATGACGCCGGTGTTCCTCATCGGTGGGCTCGTCATCGCAAGTGGCGGTCGCGTCATCGGCAGCGACATCGCCCAGGTGCGACAGACCGCTCTGGCGCGCGCCGAGGTGATGAACCAGCGGAGCCGCGGCGAGGTGAAGCTGCTGCTGTGCCGAGGCGTCAACGTCGGGTACTCGGGTGTGCGCGTGCTGCACGACGTCGATTTCGAGATCGACGAAGGCGACGTCGTCGCGCTGCTCGGCACCAACGGCGCCGGCAAGTCGACCCTGCTCAAGGCCATCTCGGGCGTGGCCGAGGCCGATCAGGGCGCCATCATCTTCGACGGTCGCGACATCACCCACGCACCGCCGAACGAGATCGCCAGCCACGGCATCGTCCAGATCCCCGGCGGTGCCGGTGTGTTCCCCGGCCTCACCGTTCGAGAGAATCTCGACGCCGCCGGGTGGCTCAACCGCAACGACCAGGCTGCGCTCGACGAGGGGCTTGCGGCCGTACTCGAGACGTTCCCGGCGATTGCCGACCGCATGGATGAGCCCGCCGCGAATCTCTCCGGCGGCCAACAGCAGATGCTCGCGCTCGGGATGAGTTTCCTCGTCAAACCACGCCTGCTGATGATCGACGAGTTGTCGCTCGGCCTCGCCCCGGTGATCGTCGAGCAGCTGCTCACGATGGTCCGACAGATCGCGGCGAGCGGCGTGACCGTGATCCTCGTCGAGCAGTCCGTCAACGTTGCCTTCGAACTCGCCGACACAGCGTACTTCATGGAGCGTGGTCGCATCCGTTTCCACGGCCCGACCGCCGAACTGCTCGAACGCGACGACCTGCTGCGCTCGGTGTTCCTCGGCGACACCGCAGCACCGGCAGGTGGGGAGAGCGGAGATGACGCTGTCCGGATGCAGCCCCAAGAAGACAGTACGGAAAAGCGGACTGAGGACGGGACGGAGAATGGGGTTGTCCGGATTCAACCCGAGGAGAAGCGGATTGCGTTGGGGGTGCACGGACTCTCGCGTCGGTTCGGCGGGCTGAGTGCGGTGCGCAACGTAAGCTTCGAGGTCGCAGAACAGGAGATCGTCGGCTTCATCGGGCCGAACGGCGCGGGCAAGACCACGTTGTTCGACCTCATCGGTGGGACCACACCGACCGATGCCGGTCGCGTCGAGCTCGCAGGGCTCGACGTGTCGACGCTCAGTGCGAGTGCCCGGGCTCGGCGCGGCCTCGGGCGCTCGTTCCAAGACGCACGGCTCTTCCCATCGCTCACCGTCGAAGAGGCCATCGCGGTGTCACTCGAACGGTGGATCTCGTCGCGCGACCCCATCTCTGCCGCGCTGCACCTTCCCGCCGCATTCGACAGCGAGACCGAGATCAGGCTCCGGGTGGCCGAGCTGATCGAACTGATGAACCTCGGAACACATCGCCACAAGCCGATCAAGCAACTCTCCACCGGCAGTCGCCGCATCGTCGACCTCGCCTGCGTCGTCGCCCACCGGCCGACCGTGGTGCTGCTCGACGAGCCGTCGAGCGGCATCGCGCAGCGCGAAGTCGAGGCACTCGGCCCGGTAATCGAACGGATGCGCACCGACATGGGCTCGGCCCTGCTCGTGATCGAGCACGACATGAACCTGCTCTCGTCGATCTCCGATCGCATCATCGCGCTCGACCAGGGCACCGTCGTTGCGAGCGGCGCGCCACATGACGTGCTGCACGACCCGGCAGTCGTGGCGTCGTATCTCGGCACCGACCCGGCCGCCATCGATCGATCGAACACATGAGCTCGACACCGACGCAAGCGTCAGCCCAGGCATCAGCAACACCCGAGGCATCAGCAACGCCACGGGCATCGACAACAACGGCAACATCGGCACCAACCAGGGAGCACCACCATGCATCCAGCATCAGCTGAAGGATCGAACAACGACACCGGGCGAGCGCTCAAACGCTACGGACCCATCGCGGCGATCGCTGTGGTCGCGCTGGTCGTGATCGGCATCGTCGTGTCGAGCGGCGGTGACGACGACGATTCGGTCGCCACCGACGACACGACCGTCGCCACCGACGCGGCGCCGGGCACCGACGCACCGAGCACCGATCCGGCATCGAGCGAACCCGAAACCAGCGACCCGGACGAGCCGGCCAGCAGCGACCCAGCCACCAGCGGGCCCGCGAGCACCGAGCCCGACGATGGCGGCGAACCGACCTTCCCCGGGAGCCCGCTGCCCGACGGTGTGATGAGTTTCAGCGTGGCCCAGGACCTCGGCCTCGACGTCGACTTCGGCGAGCGGTGCGACACGGAGACCGGCCTCGTGAAGGTGCAGACGTTCTTCGCTCCGGAGTGCTTCGCACCCTTCGAGGGCGACAACGGCGGGGCGACCGCACGCGGCGTCACCGCCGACACGATCCGCATCGTCAACTGGGTCAGCCAGGACGAAGACCCAATCCTCAACTTCATCACCTCCGCGATCGTCAACGACGACAGCGTCCAGGACGACGAGGCCACGCTGCGCGGCATGATCGAGTACTACGAGACCTACTACGAGACCTACGGCCGCTCAGTCGAGCTGATCAACGTCGTCGGTTCCGGCCCCGTCACCGACGCAGCTGCCGCTCGCGCCGACGCGGTGATGATCGACGAGGAGCTCGACCCGTTCATGGTGTGGGGTGGGCCGACGCTCACCAACGCGTTCGCCGAGGAGCTCGCCGCCCGCGGCATTCCGTGCTTCAGCTGCGGCCCGGGCCAGAACACCGAGTGGTACACCGACAACGCCGGCCTGGCCTACGGCGTGGGCAAGGGTCCCGACCAGCTCGACCTGCTCGTGGCCGAGTACATCGGCAAGCGCCTTGCGGGTGACGTCGCCCGCCACGCGGGCGACGAGTCGATGCGCGACACTGAGCGCGTGTTCGGCCGGATCTGGATCGAATCGAGCGCGGCATCGGTCGAAGGCAACGAACGCTTCGAAGCCAACGCAGCGGCGGCCGGATTCGAGATCGCCGAGTCGCAGAGCTACGCCCTCGACCCGGGCACGCTGCAGGAGTCGGCAGCCACGATCATCAGTCGGTTGAAGGAGGCCGGGGTCACCTCGGTGATCTTCAACGGTGACCCGATCGCGCCTCGCGAATTCACCAACGAGGCGACGGCGCAGAACTACTTCCCCGAGTGGGTCGTGACCGGTTCGGTACTCGTCGACACGTCTGCGTTCTCACGCACCTACAACCAAGAGCAGTGGGCGAACGCCTTCGGCATCTCGAACCTGAGCGCACGCGTCGATCGAACGATCGGCAGTTCGTACGCGATCTATGAGTGGTTCCAGGGTGAGCCGCCGCCGTCGCCCGACAACATCGGCGTGATCACGCCGGTGCCGAACACCTTCTACGCCTTCCTCCAGGCGACGGGACCGAACCTCACCATCGAGACGTTCAACCAGGCCGCCTTCGATGCCGAGCCGACGGCTCGTGCGGTCACCGGGCCGTCGCTGTCGTGGGGCACCGAGGGCATCTGGCCGGACGACTTCGAGCCCGACTACCGCGGCGTCGACGACATCGCCGAGATCTGGTGGGACCCGACCGCCGAAGGTCCTGACGAGATCGACCGCACGGCGCCGGGCCTGTGGCAGTTCGCCGACGGTGGTGTGCGCTACAAGCCGGGCGAGATCCCCGAAGGCCCGCCGAAGGCGTTCGACCCCGACGGGGCGATCACCATCTACACCGAACCCCCGCCCGAAGAGGCCCGCCCCACCTACGAACCCATCCGCAACTGACGTCCTCCCACCACCCCAACCGTTTGTGTCACGTTCCTGGTTCGCCCACGACACGTGACCGTGAGGCAAACGGTGGGTTGCACGGCGTTCGCCACCACGAGTGGAAAACGACCGGAGATGTGGGAGGCTGGGCTTGGCGGGTGATGAAAAGGCAGCACGCCTCATAGATTCGGCCGGCACCGGTGCTGGCCGGATCGGTTCAGCGCCCCGCTCGAGTTTCCGTCAGACGTTGTCTCGTGTGGGGCGTTGTGCTGTCTGACGTTCGCTGGTCGAGGTGCAAGACTCGCTAGATGAACGAGCCAGACCCAAAACCGCCGTGGTCCTGGAAGCTGAAACGGTGGGTGAGTCGCAACCGCACACCGTTGCTGCTCACCACCGCCGTCTTCGCTGTCGCTTTCGCCGCCATCGCCTTCACCGACATTGGCGAAGAAGAGAGCGCCAAGAAGTTCGACCCGGGCGATGTGGAACTCACGCAGCTGACCTGCGTGAATGGCGGCAAGGTGACCGGGACTGTCTTTAACGGCACCGGGAGCGTTGTTGATGTGTACATCGACATTGCATTCGAGTCTTCTGGCGGCGATCTTGTGGACGACTCGATCGATGTCGTTCGGGGTCTGCGGCCAGGTCAGACCGGCGACTGGGATGCGTTCTTTTTTGAAAGCAGGGCGACTCGTTGCAGGACGACGATCAGCAATGTCTTCAGGCAGTGATTCGAGGTTCCAGCACCGCAGCGATTGAGCGCCGCTTCATCGCCTCACACGTTGCGCTGTGAGGCGTTCAAATCGGTTCGAGGTACTGGCGCACCGCAGGACTTGCTGGCGTTGATCTGACCGACGATCACCGCTGCGATGTCGTCGAGTTCTTCGTCAGTCATCTCAGACCAGTTCTTCTTTGGTCGTGCGAGGGCGGCGAGTTCCTTGGCCATGCTGGTTACGTTACCGTCACCGCCTGCTCCGTCTCTGGTTCTTGCTAACCATAGCTGAGGTAGACGTAGAGATGACCGGCTGGGCCAAACATCACCGAGTTGCGCGAGGTTTCTCCGTTGAACGTGTGGCTCGCCGGATCATCGGGCATATAGGCCTCGACCTCAATGATCCGACCGCTGCACATGATTCCGGCGACATCGACGACCAGGCATTTCCCCAGCAGGTCTGGAGCAACCTCAGGCGCGTCGCGCTCGAACCACGCTCGCTCGATCGGTTGCGCCAGGCCAGGCACTCAGTCGACCGGTGCGAGGTCTCGGATTGAGGTGATCTCATCGGCGAGCATGGTGCGATACGAC
>Ga0209603_1004647_pt1 | contig 11353 bp, 14 predicted proteins | sample COGITO_mtgs_1206_FD_184812 | JGI IMG/M metagenome (GOLD analysis project Ga0209603, IMG submission 184812) | Pelagic marine microbial communities from North Sea - COGITO_mtgs_120607 (SPAdes) (version 2) | ecosystem: Environmental > Aquatic > Marine > Epipelagic ... | reverse complement strand
AAATCTGTTTTACCAGAAATTTACCAGAAAGCTTATTCCCAAATGAAGCAAAAATTTTCTTCAAAGAAGATAAAATTTTTCTTCTTCAATCACATTCTGGACGCGCATTTTACACCATCCCGATTATTTCTCCAGTACCAATTGTTTATAGCAATCAGCAAATTCCCTATCTCTAATTTTTGAAGAAAATTTATATCTTTGCATTACATTCTCAGTAATGGAAAAGCTGTCAAAAATGTTTAAAACGGTCTTCTCATAATACTCTAACCAATCTCTCTCCATCACGTCGCTCATATCATCGTGTCCAAAAAGCTTTTTGCTAAGAGCTTTATTATCCTTTCTCGCAATTCTTAAAACTTCTATGAGGCTCATTTCACCTTGTTGAAGCAAGTAATAACCCTCCACGTCTTCGCTCATTATCTCGCAAAGCTTTTCCTTGAGTTCCTTTGAGGTCTCCCATTCCTTTGCATTAGCTTCCGCAACCGAGAAAGAAGAAAATGATAAAAACAAAATTAAGAGAATGATTTTCATGCAAAAAGTATATCAACCTTTTGGAGTAATGGAAGTTCTCACAGATTTGAAAGCTTTCTGAAGCTTCTTCGTGTCGCTCTTTCCGTGCTTTCGCATCAAGTCTTGAAGTGTTTTGGTCAGTTGCTTGAAGTCTTTCAAAACTTTTTTAGCGCCGATAACTCGCGTTCGTCCAATCTTACCCGCAGACGAGCCGGGTCTTGGTTTGTTTGGCGCTCCGCGTCTTATCAAATTTCCATCTCGCTTCCAATTAAGCGGAATCTTTCCTTTATATCCTGAAGCCCATTTTGCAAGATGTTCCTCTCTCGTTGAGTTCATCTTTCTTGGCGCAAATCTTACCTTGAGAAGTCCTTGAGCTTGTTTTCGAGTCTGCCCTATTCGATATAACCCACCTTCTAAGCTTTGAAGGTCTTTCAAATCGCCCTCTTTCGCATATTCGGAAGTTAAACCAACAGAACCGGATTTCATGATTGCTTTTGCTTCGGTCAATGTCCTTCCTGAGCGAACGAGTTTTATCATTTGATATTTGGCTTCGTTTCTTGCGACCTTCATGAGAATAAAATAGTTTCTTGCTGTTTTAAGCATTTGAGTATCTTCTCAAAACGATAATGAGCATCGTTTGCGGTTAATTGTTTTCCACTTAGTTTGGCATCGCAAAGCTCTTTCAAGACTGTCTCATAATGTCCTTTCGCACTTCTCCAATCCACAGTCTGAATCGAGAAATCATTTCTTCCCATTCTTTCTAAAATACCGTCCGAAATCTTTGGAGCATCATTTGGTTCTTCAAAAGATAATCCAGACATTCGTTCAGCCGAGAATTGTTCTACCTGACCCCGCAGAGCTTCCTCAAATGTCGGTTGCTGAGAAATAAGAGCTTTTAATTTATCGTGATGAATGCGTTTTTCTAATTCTTGCCTGACTTGTTGTAATTGATGCTCTCGTTGTCGCTTCTCAAGATTTAATTTATTCACGGCTTCCAAGTTTTTGTTGATTTTACTTTTTTCAGCTTCCCAAGAGTTTTCCAGTTCTTTGATATGCGTTTCTATGGTTTGTCTTGCAACCCTCAGTTCCATTCCTTTCTTGGCAAATCCATCAAACCAATCTTCATGGCTTTTTATCTCGTCATTCAGTTCTTTATATTTATCCACGTTTTGCATTGTGCATTCTCCTCATCATTTGAACGCGATGGTCTTCAATAAAGTTCTCCATAGTCTTCTCTGAATCGCCTTGTTTTATCATTCGATTGTGGGAATACATTCTTCCTCCATCTCGGCTCGCTGATTGGAATTGGTGGTCTTTATGTTTGGAATCAGCGCCATATATCTTGGTATAAACCATGAAATTTTCTGCGCTTGTGTCTTGATAGTTGGTTGCTTTACAAAAAGCCAAGTAATCATCAACAAAAGTATCGTTGTGAAAGTGGTCTTTTTGCTTTGCTCGCGCTTTCATGCAAATCTTGCGAGCTTCAGGTGTTAGTGTTTGTATTTTCATTTCGTTTTCTCCTTGCTTTGATTTCATCAAAAGCATCTTTGCTTATCGACCCCGCTATAATTCCTTGCTTCATCCATTCAAGGTATTGTGAGCGTAGAGCCAGATAAAAATGGTAATGGTCTGGGGTTGGGAAAGTTGCTCGAATACAGGCGCAAGCCTCATCTTTGCAATATTTTTTCATCTGGCATGAATCAACGCATTCAAAACCAGTTGCGGCGAGATAAATGAGTTGGTCTTCGCTCATTTCTCCTTCCGAATTATCAAGCCAAGCTTCGGCTCTTCTCATTTCTTTTCGTATATCAATCATTCTGCGACCCCGCAGAGAATTGAAAATCGAAAAAAGTTTTCGAGTGGATATAAAAGTCTCTTAAAAACGAAAATATTTTTCATGAAAATTTTATTCATAGCGATTGACCAATGAGTTTGCTTTCTTGGCAATCAACGCAACCGCAATATTTAGTGTGATTTTCAGAAATACCGCTTCGGTCTTCAAAACCATTTCTCGCTCTTACCATTCCTTCAAGCCATGCGCTTGAAACAAACTCTTTTCGTGTAATGACAAAACCAGTTTTTCTTGAAAGCATGAACATTTGCTCATCATGGCAAAGAGGCTCGTTCCGTTTCTGTTTGTCTTTTATATTCTTCAAACACCACGCTTTGCGCTTCATTGCCTTGGCTTTGAAGATAAATCCTGGCTCCTTTGTCGCTTCATAATGAGCAAGAAGATTTTTTTCAGCTGCGATTGCGCCAATCCGTTGCTTTTTCGGAAGTTTGTCCATTTCTTGCTTCGTCTTAAACGATAAATCAAATGATTGAACCAAGGGACGAAGAATGCGGTTAGGCTCTTTCCAAGCATCTCTTCCCAATCCAGAAAATTCGTCTTTTATTGCGCCCATATTAGCTTGCGCTATTCGCGCAAATCCGCTCAAATCAACGTCCTCAAATTCACCGAAGATTGGTTGGCTGTTCTGGTCAGAATACCAATGAGCAAAAGAGATAAAATTCTCAGCATCAACCAACGGTTCCATTTGAAACCAGAAAGCATCAAGTAATTTCCCCAAAACCACGTTGAATTGAGTAATGTGATGCTCGTCTTCCATCGCTCTCTCTTCATCGTCTGCCACAATTAATCTACAGAAACGCCGAACCTTATCCGCATTCAATTTCTGGTCTCGATTGACGAGAGTTTTCATTTTTGATTCAGATAAATTCTCAAAATTTAATTCAAGCCAAGCATGAGGAGCCGCTCGTCTAAAGTTGCTGAGCACCCGCAGAGCTTCTTCTCTAGGAGTTTTATTTTTATCTGCGTATTCTTTTTCTGCTTGTTTCTTGAAGTCTTCCCATTCTTTTTGGGTCTCTTTAGCGCCTTCAATTTGTTTTTCTGACGAAATTACTTTCTCAACAATCGCACCGCCTTCAATCAGAAGTTCTTCAAGCAACCAAGGAACATTTGCCAAATCCATTTCATGAGCTTGCTTTGCTCTGACTTGCCAAGCCTCTATTCTTTCCAAATCTGATTCGGTCTTTCCCTTGTGCTTTTCTATCGCTTTGAATGTCTCGTTCTTCCAAGCGGGGTTTCTGCGATTAGTCAGATAAACGGAAGCTTTTCTGGTCATTCGCATTCTTCTCAGCATTTGTTTTATCTTTTGTGCGGAGAAAAATCCCGCAGTAGAAATGACAAAGACTTCATCGAAATCATAGCCACGCTCTAAATAGTCCCAACCACAGTTGCACCATGGAGAGACAATCATGAAATCAAGTTCGTCATTCTCCATCCAACCAGAAATAGTCTTGTTTGGATGGCTCTTTAATTCGGGGGCGCGCTCGCGAACCGTCTTGGAGTCAAAAGCTTTCCCCTTCTTGCCTGTCTTCTTTTCAATGTATTTGAGAAACGCTGAAAGCGTGAATTTATCGTCTGCCCAATCGACAAAAATTGCTGTCTTCTTCCCCGATTTAACCGTTTTAAGTATTTTTTTAATCGTTCTTCCGTAATTGTCCTCCAACGCAATTTCATAGTTTCTCAAGCGGCTGGCAGAGTTGAGATAAAGCGCCGAAGTCTCTGGAGCGAAGTTCGCAATTCTTGAGAGACCCCAAAGACAAAGCTCATCGTCAATATCCGCATCCATAATGATTGCGTTCTGGCTTCTATCCAAAATATCGAAGAGCATATCCATGCTTTCGAGATGTTGTGTTTGGTCTGCCCAATTCCGAAAGACCTGACTCGCTTCGTCAATAATGACAATATCAAATTGAGGAATCTTTCCAATTTGGTTGAATATCTCAAGCGACTGATAACAAAGCGCGAGATGTTTTGAATCTGATAAACAACGTATTTTTTGAGAGCGACTTGTTCCTCTTGAGTGGTAATGCTCAATCTTTACATCCTTTGCAATCTGCTCAGTTACCGCAACAAGCGGAGTAATGATAAGAACAGACTTTTCTTCAGCCTTGGCTTTTCTTACCAAATCATAGATAACGCCTTTTGTTTTATTTGTGCCCATACAAGAACGGATGGCAACGGCTCTATCATCTAAAATATTGCTCCAATCACGCTCGGCTAAGTCAATTTCATGAAAATTATGAATCGAAGAGTAATGACTGTTTCTAAATCCTTCCGCTTCTTGCTTCAATACCGCAAGCGCCCTTCTCCCTGACCAGTTGGCAAGGTATCTAATATTTTTCTCGCTTCTATCGCCCATTAAGTTTGGCGAGTTAAGAACCTCATCCACCAATAGAGCGCAATCCCCAGAAGCAAAAAGTGCTTCATTCCTAAATAGCGTTGTAAGTAGATTATTTCTCTGTCCCGCAAGCTCTTTCTCTGGAAGGCGTTCTAATTCTTGAACGACATATTCTCTGTTTGTGCTGTAAAGCGTTTTCCATGCCTCACCTGTCTTCTTTTGGGGGTGCAAAGGCTTTAAAGAAGACGTTTTCTTCTTCTTTCGTGTTATTTCTATAATCTTTCCCGGTATTTCATCAAGCGACAAAGCCTTACCTTCGATATATTTAAGGTGTGGCTCATCTACCAAGGAATTTGGAGTATTTGGAAAGCTTCCTCTCATAATGTAATGACGGCGGGTTGGTTCATACATAGACAAATCAATTAGAGAGGAAAACGGCTCTAAATGATGGCGCAACTCAGCGCACGAATAAGCCTTGTCTGTTTCTACCCAAAGGCGCAGACAGTATTTCTTTGATTTATCTTCTTCCTTCTTGCCCTTCTTAATTATCCCCAACCCCGCAGAGCTTGAGAGTTGAGCAATTAAACGACAATTCTTGAGAAAAGGTAGTTCTTCCAAAGCAACAGCAACTCTCTCATCAAGGGAGTCATCTTGATTGAGCAGGTCAGTCTCATTGTCCAAATCGAGCTGAAATTGCTTGGAAGAACAATCAATCCAATTTGAGTCTGTTAATCCATAAGTTAAATCTGCATTTTGTCCGACAGGTTTTCCGCGCATCAAAAAGCAGTTGTCATCGTCTCTATCAACCTCCTGAAGTAAGTTGAAGAGCTTCGGCAAAGTGAGAAGTTCCTCATCTTGCAATGGTTGCTCAATCGCAGTAGTTATTTGGCTAAAGGCAAAGTTTGAAATGTCATAACCAGAAGAAACAATTTTTCTGGCTTCAATATGTGGAGGACATGGCTGAACAATAGTCCAACCCATTAGCTTTCATCCCAAAAAGACTCATGCTTATTAATTCTTTTCCACAAAACAGCCAAGGCTTCAGCACGAACATAACTTATCTTCTCCTCAACCAAATTTTCCCAATCTTCAAAGCCAACCTCTTCGGGGCAAGCTGCAAGAATTAATCGTTCAAGATACTTTCTTGCTTGAAGCGGTCTATCCAACCTATATTTTGAAATTAAGTTGTAAATGGATTTCTCGCTTCTGACTCTTCCAGAGTTAAACTCTCTGATAATCTCAGACGGAGTAAATAGGGCATATAGTTGCAACAAGTCTTGGTCTGTTAATTGATATTGCAGATAAGCTTGATGACTATACTCATCACGCGGGTATTTTATTGGAATCATTTCTACTTTTGAGGCTTTGCCCGACTTCATAAAAGTGGAGCTAAGTGATTGATTTATATGGATATTATACAGATTTTGAGAAAAATTGTAAAGAAGTAAATTTGCGATGCTATCGTAAAAAGGCGGGCTTCAAGAAAAAATATTTGCTGCAAAATGCTCGGAATTTCTTTTATTACAGGCAAAAGAAAACCCGCCGAAGCGGGTTAAGTTTTTCATTTTAGATTTACATTCCTAAGAACTTAACAACTATGACTCCTAGAAATGCTCCTACTACTATAAATACTAATGCCTTGTCTGTTGGGTCTTGCTGACCTCCCCAACCATACATGGGAGCTTGTCCTTCTGCGAATCTGTCGAGTATCTTTTTCATTATACTCCCACTCCTATTTCAGCCATTTTTTCATCAACATAACTCTGAGCCGCATCTCCGTAGAACATTAAGTCTGGTTGCATTCCCCAATCAGCCTCTTCAAAGCCTGGGATGTGAAGATAAATACCCATGCTATCGATTCCCTGAATGTCATCTTCTAAAACGAAGCAAGCCATTTCATCCATATCGAAGAGATAATCAGTAATTGCCTCTTCTACTTCCTCGCCCATCATGACTTGGCTTTCTAAATCACTTGCATTGATACCGAAGCTTGCAAGCTTTGTTCTTAGTTCCTCCAGAGTGCCGCCAAAGACGGCACGCTGTTGGTAGTTAATGTAAATTGAGTGGAGGTAAGTTACGTTGTTCATTAGACCACCTCCTTCAACTGACGTGGATTCTCAGGAGATGCATCAAACATATGAGTGTCGTAATTGTATTCCCAAGACAACATTCCGGGATGCTTCTCTTGATTAGGCGCACTCTTAGGAGTAGCGGCTAATTTACAAGCTTCAATCCAATGCTTATCGTCAGTACTGAACTTCTCAACCATGGTAATCATGTCCTCAATCCAAGATTTCGCGTCTTGAGGCTTCATCCTTAGTTGCTTTTCGCCATTGGCTCCGATGACTTGCTTAATGATGCCGACTTTGAACCAGACAAATACTTCTTCTGCCTTCACTCGTGCCGCATAAGACTCCATTGTCTCCGTAAACTCTGTAGAACCGTCCTCTTTCTCGATACTCGCTCTTGGAGGCACATTCTTGGCTACTTTCCAGTTTTGTGAAGGCTTCGTGTCAGAGTAAGGTCTTGCACTCTCTCCGTATCTTCCTTCAATTTCAGTTAGACTTTTGTGAAGTTTCTCTAAAGTCCTTCTTTGTACTGCTTGTGGTACTGTTTCTATTTCTTTTCTGCTTGGTGCAGTTCGTTCAATTGCTAAGTTTGCTGTTTCAGTTATAAAGTTCATAATTAAGTTACCTTTTCTAAACCGTTCTGGTTATGTATGTTTAAGTTCAAGTTTCGTATGTGTGGTTTAAGTTCTTCTTTCATGGAAAAGGTTTCCTCTTAACCATGCTCCCTATTATACTTCCTTTTGCGTCCTTGTCAACTTCTTTTTTACTTTATTTTGCTTCTTTCTTACTAATTGGCTTCTTTGCCTAGTCTGTATTGCTTCTCTACCATGTAAGTATTAGACCATCTTTAGTCTTCTTTGTCAACTATATTTATCTTCTTTTCGTCTTTTTTAGGCATCTTTTTGCGATTTATTTTAAGGAACAGCTCTCATGCGGGTTTCAGCTATGCTCCTAAAATGGCTTGTTTTAAATATTCTTCATTATGTGAAACATATTCCGCAGTTGTGGCAATATTTGAGTGATTCATGAGAGTTTTGAGCGCAACAATATCCACTCCAGAGCGGAGAATGTTTGTTGCAAAGCTTCTGCGCCCACTGTGCGATGATGCTTGCTCAAACCCCGCAGAGCCATAAAGCTTCAACATTAGGTGCGATAAGCTGTTAGGAGTAAACCCTGTGCCTTTCTGGGACATAAACAACGCATCTACGCCTTTCCTGTCTCTTCTGATGCGTAGAAAGTCTACTAATGCCGCGCGCAGTTCAGGATGATTAATATACGCCGCATAGTTCTTGCCACCCTTCACAATAGAACTATGTAGATTTACTACTTCCTTCAGTTTTCCACTTGAATCAATAACGTCATTTAAACGAAGACCCGCAACAGAACCTATCCGCAGTCCCGCCCGATAAGTAAGCAAATAAATTGCTTTGTTTCGCTCCGAATGGCGCGAGTTTGAGAGAAATTGAAGCATAGCGCTGTGCTGTGCTTGGTCTAAAGTAGATGCTTTGCCTTGTTTGCTCATAATAACCATCCTTTTCAATGACTTAGGAGAAAAGAACATTTAAACGCTCTTTTCTGTGATTATTATAACATTCTTCTTTCGGCGCTACAAAGGCTTCTTTTAAGGTAGGCGGGTTCTTAAACTAGGCATTTACGTCTTCTTTTGGACACCTGAGCACGTAAAACTTCAGTTTATTTGTCTTCTTTTATTTCTTTAGCCTTCTGAGAAATCACTGAGGCAGACTCTATAGGCTGTTGAGTATCGAGAGAAGTTGTAAACATTTCTAATATACTTTGCAATCTTCTCATCGTGGTCAGATAAAGTGTCAAAGTTGTTTGCTTCAACTGCTTTTGCAATCGCAATGCAATTAGTCCTAGTCTCTCCCACCTTCAAGAAGTTCGCTATTATTACGAGAGAAACGACCCCTATAAACCATTGAAGTCTTTTATCCATCTTTTGTATCTCCTATTTAACCAGTGAAGCAAGTTGTCTTGCTGTTTTCTCTGTGGAAACATTAATGTAGCTTTGTCTTAACATTTTTTCAGATGTTCCAGTCATTCGAGCAATATTCTCAAGTCCCAATGTTGGATAATCATCAAACATCTTAGTATGAAAATACCCTCTCATGGAATATGGAGCTAATCTTTCGCTTTGCTTTATTGATTTGGTTTCTAATCCAAGCTTAATGAGCATTGTTTCCCATTGTTTACGATAAGTAAGTATTGGGTCTGCTTTCTTAATCCCCGCAGAAGCATCACCCGCTTTTCTTTCATGAGTGTGAGCGAACAAATATTCTGGCTTCCCCATTCCTCTATCTTTGTAAAGCTCCTCTAACATTTCAAAAGCTTCATAAGCGCCGGGCAAAATTAAAGCATCATAAGGTTCGAGTTCTTTCTCGTTAGCGCGATGCAAGAGACGAATCTCGTCTTCATCTTTTGTCTTAGGTATGACTTTATAATCTTCCCAACGCATAGCATTCTTGATTCGGCTTGGTGGGCGAATGCCTGTATTTGAGCAAATGAGCAACCAACAATGAAATTGAAGATAAGCGTCTCTCATGCGAAGAGCAATTCTTGGTTGTTGATACCGCGCGCGAGTATATTCAAACATCATCTCAAAGTTTTCTTGAGTCAGAAATCTTCTTGAAGCTTGTTTCGCATTTACAGCAGGAGCTTTTATGCGTGGAGCGAAATCAACGAGGTCTTTAGATTCGGCATAAAGCCATATCTTTCTAATTTGAGTTCCCATCTTTCCAACATGGGATGGACTCCAATCATGTTTCTTCGCCCAATCTCGCAAAGTGTTGAGGTCTTTATTCCTAATCTTGGTTATGTCTTGCTCTGGAAGTGTTGTCCAAAAGCCTTCCAAATAGTTGTGAAAGCGAATGACTTGTTCTTTTTTAGATTTGTTCCAATATTTTCCTTCCTTGCCTCCATAGACTTCATGAATTGGTGCCTTATTTGCAGCTACCAATTTTTCATTTTTATCAGCAAGGCCACAAACCAAGTCTTTCCATTCTTTGGCAATATCCGCGACATTATGTATTTTGAAAGGGTCGGCAGTAATGCCAATTTTTGGAGCTATTTCTTCAGCCATTTGAAGCGCAACACGGCGAGCTTTATTTCTATTTGCCTTTCGTCCGTCTTCATATTTGATTTTTGTTGATACCCAACGGCTCTTGTCTTTCTTCTGAAGCGGGTCGTATGCATAGATATATGCGTACCACATTCCATTTGGCTTTACGCCGAGTTTAATGCCTTTATCGACTTCTTCGATGTTGGTCGGGTAACTCATAGCTTTTTACCAGAAATTTACCAGAAAGAAGTCTTATTATGCCTTTTCAGACCCTTAAATCAAGGGGTTAGGCGAGTTTTACCAGAGTTTTACCAGAAAGTTTTTCTGTTTTTTAGGGTTGAATCAGGCTGAGAAGCAGTATTGGCGTGGGTTTTGGTATTAGATTCCCGCCATGTCATGACGGCGCTCTACCAGCTGAGCTATGCGACCACTGCGTTTCAAAATTACCAAATCTGTTTTACCAGAAATTTACCAGAAAGCTTATTCCCAAATGAAGCAAAAAATTTCTTCAAAGAAGATAAAATTTTTCTTCTTCAATCACATTCTGGACGCGCATTTTACACAGCCAACAAAAAAAGGGAAAGCGATAACTTTCCCTCACCCAGTATACACTGAACTTACTTTTTCCTCATAACTTACTCATAACCGCAGTCTTACATCGTTGTTCCCAAGTTTTTTCCTTTTTCATATCAAAAGCATACTTAACCCTAGCGATAGCAGAACCTTGGCTCATTAACTGCGCTTGCTCATTAGTCGCGCCCAATCCCCTAGCGGCGTCTCTATCTCTATCTCCTTGGTCATTGAAATCACTACTCGAAGGAATAGCGTCACAAAAGTCTGTTATATCTTCCCGAGAGACAACGTTGGGCTCTGGTGAACCACCACAACCTGAAACCAGTATGGCCATTATAAACATCAACATTACATTTTTTTTCATAATTTTTCTCCTTGTGAACTTACTTTTTCCTTATCAGGCTTCAAGTCCCTCGCTATTCCAATAAACAACATAGTAATCGACCAAGAAAATAGATGAATTAGTGAGCCTATAACGGCGAACAATACGAATTGTAACAATTCACTGAAACTCCAACTATATCCGGCATTAACCATACTGTAGGAGAGAAAAAGAACCGCTAATAAGTTTGCCCAAAACAAAATTGGCATAATTTTTTCTAGAAATTTTAAAGGATCCATCATCTTTGCATCGTCATCCCACATAGCTAACTCCTTGTTTTTGACAATTTGGACCGACATTTTGTCCTTTGAGAAGATTATATCAACCTTTTGGAGTAATGGAAGTTCTCACAGATTTGAAAGCTTTCTGAAGCGCTTTCGTGTCGCTCTTTCCGTGCTTTCGCATCAAGTCTTGAAGTGTTTTGGTCAGTTGCTTGAAATCTTTCAGCACCTTTTTTGCGCCGATAACTCGCGTTCGTCCAATCTTACCCGCAGACGAGCCGGGTCTTGGTTTGTTTGGCGCTCCGCGTCTTATCAAATTTCCATCTCGCTTCCAA
>Ga0209603_1004643_pt1 | contig 11364 bp, 10 predicted proteins | sample COGITO_mtgs_1206_FD_184812 | JGI IMG/M metagenome (GOLD analysis project Ga0209603, IMG submission 184812) | Pelagic marine microbial communities from North Sea - COGITO_mtgs_120607 (SPAdes) (version 2) | ecosystem: Environmental > Aquatic > Marine > Epipelagic ... | reverse complement strand
ATGCATTTTTGACTTTAAATTTGGACACATTCTCACTCGCATTTGACAATGTGATAGTGATTGTTTGAATATCTCCTTCGTCGAGAGCATCATTTTCCACAGAAACAGTAAATGTTGGATCTTCAACTTCTTTTTCTTTTGAAATTGCAGTTTTAGTCAATATTTTTGTAGAATTTAATTCTAAATTATCATAGGAAAACAAGGAATTTGTTCCGTAAATAACTGTTGAATTTATGTAAACAACTGCAAGTAAGACAATTTTTAAAAAAGATTTCTTCATGGTCAAAAAGTTTTATATCTAATAAATTTAAGTAGTTTAATATTAATTGTTTGTTTTTATCTTAAAATTTAGTCTTAAGATAATATTACACAAATATTACGCTTGAAATTGATCAAAGTCAAAGGCATTTGTATATTTTTGAATATTATTACAGAATATAAAAAGCAACCCATGAAAAAAAATTACGCAACAATTGTTGTGCTGACTTCATTGTTATTCACAGTAACAATAAATTCTCAAACACCGGATTTCACCCTTTCTACAAATAATTTGGTTATTTCTGAAAATGATCGACCATTGACGAATGTTTCTGAAAGTATTTCCATAACATTGGTTTCACAACCAACGAACTCAGTTATAGTCACTCCAGTATATACTATTGAAACAGAATTTAATGTTAGTCCAAGCACCTTGACTTTTACAGCATCAAACTGGAATGTAGCACAAACATTTACCTTTACAGCAATCAATGACAATTCAATCGATGGTGATAATGAAGTAAATGTAACCATGACTGCAACAACATCTTCATCACACGACTCAGGTTCTGGAGACGGTTCGCATGACTCAGGCTCCGGAGACGGTTCGCATGATTCAGGTTCTGGAGACGGTTCGCATGATTCCGGTTCTGGAGACGGTTCGCATGATTCAGGTTCTGGAGATGGTTCGCATGATTCAGGTTCCGGAGACGGTTCTCATGATTCAGGTTCCGGAGATGGTTCGCATGATTCAGGTTCCGGAGACGGTTCTCATGATTCAGGTTCCGGAGATGGTTCGCATGATTCAGGTTCCGGAGACGGTTCTCATGATTCAGGTTCCGGAGACGGTACTTCAGATGTAACATCAGAACAAAACTTAGCAATAATAATATTGGATTACAACCAACCGCCTTCAGATATTGCTGATTTTGCAATCACAATTGGATTTAATACTGAAGACTACATACTAACCTCAATTTCAGATCCAGATGGTGATGAGATCTCATTAAACACAACAAAAGCGCTAGATTCAGGGACCGTATCACTTGAAACAGGTAACTTATTGTATTCACCAAATAAAAAATTCTTTGGTTCAGATACTTTAGAAATAAAATTTACTGACGATATTTTTACGACCAACAAAACAAGCATAAATATTGATGTTATTGGGCTTGGTGATATGAATGGAGACGGATCTGTATCTGCGGTTGATTTGGTATTTCTTGCTTCCAATGCTGTTGAAATAAGTGGATATGAAATTCCAGACACATTTAACAACGTTTTTGACGTAAACCAAGATGGAGAAGTAAATACCGTAGATTTAGTATATCTAGCTTCTTATATGGTTGGAATAGATGGTTACAATTTAACTATTAAATAAATAAAAATATGAAAAAAATATACACCTTATTATTCGCTATTTGTATAACCTCTAGTATATCAGCTCAACAAGTATCAATTGCGGTTGATGGTAATGACATCTACTATAAAACAGAAGCAAATATCTATTTAGCATCACTTTTATTAACTTTCGAAAACGAAATCACGACAAGTACAGTAGACAATATATCATCTTGGCAAACTCTTTACGGAGGGGTGATTTCTGGACCACAATTGACCATTAATTCAGGGAAATTATGGACTGTTACCATGTCTGAAGATAACAAAACAATGTTAATATACTCAGATGCATCTGGTGCATTTAAACCAACATCAGACGGAGAGTATGTGAAATTTTTCAAGCTCTCTAATGAAAACAAATTGCTTTCTGTAGATGATGCAGCCGGTTTTTTGAGTGAGGATACTAACTTAGTACCTGCAGAAGCAATCACACCATCGTTTGCAATAAACAGTTCACTATCATTGGGAAACTTTGAAAACAGTCCAGAGTTAAAAATATACCCGAACCCAACAACGGGAAATAGAGTTTTAATTTCAGGTCTTAACGAAACATTAGAAGCAAGAATCTATGATGTAATGGGAAGAGAAATTCTTAAAACTTCTGTTTCTCCTTCAGAAAGTAGCATTGACATTAGCAACTTAAAGAGCAACGTATATCTTTTAAAGTTAAAAAATGACAACAGCTCTCGTGTTCACACGATCGTAAGACATTAAAAACAATATAAAAGTTTAAAAAGTACTAGTATATCATTTATACTAGTACTTTTGTCATTTACAATTGAAATGAAACAGTATCTACTTCTTATTTTGTTTTCTGGTTTTTTCGCCAATGCACAATCTATAACTGGAACTCAGGGACTATTTTTTATTCCAACTGCAGAAATGCACCCTGACAGAACCCTGGTATTAGGTGCCTCCTTCATCCCTGAAGGATATTTTCAACGATACGATAAAAAAGAAAATCCGGGAATGCCTAGCTTTGTGACAGTTACCGTACTTCCTTCGGTAGAAATCATGTTTCGATATACACATGAATTAAATCTACCCGTAAATTTTGAAACAAGATACTTTCCAGATCGAATGTTTGCTTTTCGTGTTCGCCTTTTGAAGGAAACAAAATACGTACCTAGCATTACCATTGGTGCGCAAGACTTTACAAGTTACCTTGGTTTATCATGTGAATCTTGTGTGAATTATGGAGGGAGTTACCTAGTTTTAACAAAATCTTTTTATCTGAATCAATTTCAATTCAAACCAACAATAGGATATGGTTCCGATGTGTTAAGTTTGTACCGATACGATTTTTTAGGGCTTTTTGGAGGTGCCGAAATCTCACATAAAAACTTACCTAATACTTCATTGTCCATGGAATATGACTCAAAAAACATACACTTAGGGCTTTCGCATACATTTTTTAATAGGTTCGTCTTGAAAGCTGGGTTATGGGATCTCAATAAACCAGCCGCGATGATCGCTTACAAATATCAGATATGGTAATACGTTTTATTCGTTTTTTGTTCCTAATGTTCACCACTTCATTTGTAGCTCAGGAGGAGTTGGCTAAAAAAATGGTATCCCTTGGGTATGAAAATGTTCGTGTGTTTACAAAGAATGACGAACTTTATGTTGGTTATGAAAATAACCGATATCGTTTTGAGGGAGATGCGCTGGAAGAGGTTCTTAAAACACTTTCTGAATCGAACGTAGTGTTTAATCAACCAACTCACTTGTTAATTTATAACACAGGTCTTCCCGTAGTATATTTTAACATTCCATTTAAGGTACTTTCTTCAATTCAGAATAATGCCTTCTCTGAAACAGATACAAAATCGATATACGCCTCTTTAAATGTAGCAAAAATGGAATCGGTGTATAAAGAACATACGCCCTACAATAATTCCTTTTACAAATTTGATTTTCAATTGGGATTTCATTTAGACTATCAGCTTGGAAATTTTGATAATGGAGTGAAAGAAAAACTATACGCCAGACCAAATATGCAAACAGTACTTGGGCATGGAACACAACTAAATGCATCATATCAGATGGTAATCATCAATGATTTGAATAATCAATTTTATTCACGCCCATACATGGTGGTCCTTTCACAGGATTTTAAGTTGCCTTATAATGGTTTCATTAATGCATCTTTGGGGTACTTTCAGTTCAATAGGTTTGGATACAACATTCGATTCGACAAACTGTTACAGGAAGAGGCTTTTCATGTTTCATTTAATTATGGGATGACGCGTTATTCTTATCTCGACGAAGAAGTGATTCCTATTTACAACTCAAATCAGCAATCTTTTTACAATGCAACATTAAACTACAGGTGGAGAAAACACGATGTTGACATTCGCTTAAATTACGGGACATTTATGCAAAATGACTTGGGATACCATTTTTCAGTTTCCAGACAATTTGAAGAAAAATTTATACACTTATTTTACAAAAAAACAAACTTAGGGGATGTAGGAGGTTTTGGATTTATTGCGACATTACCTCAAAAAAAGTTCATGAAACCTAAAAAAATACGAGCAAGACTTGCTGACAATTTCAAACTTAATTACAACTATTTTGGAAACAGTATTGCACGAAGTTACGATACAGGTCCATCGCTGTTTTCAGATTTAAAAGAATATTACCCGAGTGTGCTTAAAAAAGCAATTCAAAAGCGATTCATGCTAAAAAAGTAACAATTCAGTTCAACCTTCACTTTTCAGTTACTTCTAAAATTACGTTTTATTGTTATTGTATTTGTAAAGAAGCAATAATAATATTAAAAAATAAATTCGATGAAACCCCAATTAAACAAAGGGAAAGATTCAAAGTACCGTAAAACAAGGGAATAAAAAAGGCCAAAAAAGTTGTTTAATAGATATTATTATATTAATATTAATATTGTAATACTATCTTTTAATACAAACAATATTACATCTAGGGGTTATGATATTAAAAAAAAGCAGGTCGTTATTTATTATTATAGTATTGATTCCACAATTCTTGTTGAGTCTTGATGATGGAATCTGTTTTTCTAGTGATAAGGATGTCTTTTTTGTTCAAAACGACAATAATATAAGCATTGTAACTATTAAAAATCAAATTATAGATGACTTTTATGTTCCTAAAAATATTTTTGGAAAGGAATATTCTTTAGATAAAGATTTTAAATTGTTTAAATGGAAAAACAATACCACAAGAATTGTAAACAAATCAAGTGGAATGGTGTATGAATCCATAAATGACACCCTAAAACGAATTGATAACTCATTTGATCACAAGATGTCTTTCGGGAGTCACGTATTTAAAAAAAATGACACCATTTTTAAATTTGGAGGTTATGGCTTTTGGAGTACAAGAAATTTTTTCAACTATTTCAATGAAAAAACAAAGGAATGGGAATTTTACCCAACCAAAGGAACGCTATTGGCTCCTGGATTGTATGATCACAAAGGAATTTTAATTGACGAAGATTATTTTGTTACCAACGGTAAAATAATAAATCTTTTTGATGGCTTTAGCTTTGAAGAAAACAAGGAGATTTGGAAGTTTAATTTTTTGACAAAAAAATGGACAAATCTTGGAATATCAAATCTTCCCTTTTTTGTCAATTACATAAAACATGGTGAAAAAATTATCGTAAACACTCTCAATGACAAAACCCAGTTAGTAGATTTCAAAACAAATTCATTTGAACCTTTAGAAAGAAAAAACTTAAGTATCAGTATTTTTAACAAATCAGCATTTGTGTTAAATGACACTCTTTACAGTTTTAAAAATGGTCGTACTATCAATTATCCTGTTTCTGGGCTCATTTTACCAAAAATTCAAAATGATCAACAGTATATTTATACGACTCCTAATGAATTGTATATTGGTTTGTACAATGCTGGAATTTTTGCGCTTTTTATAATTGTCTGTGGAATCTTTTTTATGCGATACAAACAAAATCAAATGCCACAAACATCTAAGCTTGGACTCAGGTATAAAGGAGTAGATTATCTTCTCAAGGATAATGAAAATGCAATCATGAATCTTATCCTTTCAAATCAAGAAGTTTTCTCTCAAAAAGTATACGATGTGGTTGAAAACCCCCATCTCAGTTACCCTCAAAACAATAAGATTAAGCTAGATACAATCAATAGTCTCAACAATAAATTATTCAAAATCTTGGACATAGACAGGTTTATTGAATCTAAAAAATCAAAGGAAGACCAGCGAGTACTTGTTTATTTCTCAAACCATAAATCTATTTTTTCAAAAAAGACCTACGATGGTGAATAAATCAACCAAGTTTCTCTTAGAGAGAGATTCAATTCCAATTCACTAGATAATAACTAAGTATATTGGTTAAAAATAATAGATGAAGGACAACGATGCTATAATGTAAAAAACTAAAGCAACCTCTTAACATCTTCAAAATCCAATCCTCCATAATTTCCAGAACTCATTAAAACAAGCGCTACTTTGTCTAAATTTTGACGGAATAAAAAATCTTTAAACTCTTGAGGATTCGTATAAATTATCAAATCATCTCGTTGAAAAGCCTCCGCAATTTGTTGCGATGTAACAGCTTCTAGTTGTTTCATTTTTACTGCTTTTGGAGAATAAAAAACAACTGCTGTATCAGCAGATTTTAACGAGTTTTTGTATTCTGATAAGAATTCAGCATTCAAACTAGAATAAGTATGCAATTCTAAACAAGCCAATACGGTTCTCTCAGAATACTGTTCTTTGACTGCTTTCGTGGTTGCAGCTACTTTACTGGGTGAATGTGCAAAATCTTTAAAAATTACTGAAGCATTCGTTTCTGCAATTTTCTCTAAACGCTTGCTTGCTCCACTAAAACTTCCAATTGCTTCATAAAAACCATCTTCATCAATTCCCATGTGTTGACAGATCCATTTTGCACCGGCAAGGTTTTGCAAGTTGTGTTTTCCGAAAATTTCTAAGGGTAAGTCTCCTGCTGTTGTCTCCAAAAATGTAATGCCATTTTCAATATAATGATTTGGAGTTGTATAAGGATATTTCTTAATGTGATTTTCTGATAATTCTACGACCTCTTTTACAATTATATCTTCCTGGCTATACACCATACTTCCTCCATGAATCATAGAATCCGTAAAAATTTTAAACTGCTCTATATAATTTTCAAAAGTTGGAAAAACATTGATATGATCCCAGGCTATTCCACTCAATAAAGCAATATTTGGCTTGTATAAATGAAACTTAGGTCGCCGATCTATGGGGGAACTCAAATATTCGTCACCTTCTAAAACGATAAAATCATTTTCTTCTGTTAAATGTACCATGGTTTCAAACCCTTCTAATTGAGCTCCAACCATATAATCCACTTCTTTTTCGTGATAATTCAATACATGTAAAATCATGGAAGTAATCGTCGTTTTACCATGAGAACCTCCGATAACAACTCGAGTTTTGTCTTTAGACTGTTCGTATAAAAATTCAGGATAGGAATAAATTTTTAATCCTAATTCTTGAGCTTTTAACAATTCAGGATTGTCTTTTTTTGCGTGCATACCAAGAATAATTACCTCTAAATTTGAGGAAATCTTTTCTGGAAACCAACCAAACTCAAAAGGTAACAAACCATACTTTTCTAGACGAGATTTGGAGGGATCATGAATGGTATCATCACTACCTGAAACTTGGTAACCTTTTTGGTGAAGGGCAATTGCTAAGTTGTGCATTGCGCTTCCGCCAATGGCAATAAAATGTATATTCATCAAAAGAATTTTTATAAAAGGTAAAAATACAAAAGCTTTGTAAAATATGAATTGTCTTTAAAGCGAAACTCCAATAAAAAAGAGGGAACTATTTTTATTCCAAAACAACTCTTGTAGGAGTATCGGTTCCCTTGACAATACTTTCTGTTCCCTTCGCAACAGCTTGGATGGTTTGAGTAATGACTGTCATATTCAAAGTCCCTGCCTCATCAGATACTTGATGATAATCCTTGTCAACATCAATTGGTGTTGTTGAAAAAGTGTGAGAAGGCACCCCCAAACGTGCCAAAGAAGCGTTGTCTGATCTAAAAAATAGATTAAATTTAGGATACGGATCTGGAAATAACTGATAGGGTGATCCTTTTAAATTTCGCTGAATAATTTTGCCAAAATCAGAACGTTCAAAACCAGTCAACCAAGCTGTATTTGGTCCGGAAATTGGGTTTTTACCAATCATTTCTAAGTTGATTCCAGCCACAAATTTTTTAGCATCGATTTCTTTACCAAAATGTGAAGAGCCCATTAACCCCATTTCCTCCCCTGCAAAGGCAATAAAAACAAGGGTGCGCTCGTTAAAATTTTTATTTTTAAAATGTTCAGCGAGTGCTAATACACCTGTTACCCCTGAAGCATCGTCATTTGCTCCATTATATATGCTATCAACTTGTTCCGCTTTTTTTAGAATTCCCAAGTGATCATAATGTGCAGAAAAAAGCACAAATTCATTTTTGTTACTTTTTCCTTCTAGAACACCAATGATATTACTTGCCGTAATCTCTTTTTCAGTGCTTCTATTTTTAAAAGTAAAGGGTTGTCTGAATGTTTTTAAATCTTTGAAAGTAGTTAGACCTATTCGTTTAAATTCTTTTTCTATATAAACTGCCGCTTTTTCTATACCAGCAGTTCCAGTCCTTCTCCCCTCCATTTTATCAGAAGCTAAGGTATATAAATGCTTTTTTACCGTATTTGAATCTATTTTGTATTCATTGGAAAAGACTACTTTCGATACTACTTTTTTCTTATTATGACAGGAAATCAAAGCCAATAATAACATAATCAGTGTCACTTTTATTTTCATTCACATTAGATTTTAAAAGGTTAAATATAGCTAATTTAATTTCGTATTTTTGACAAAAATTTTAACGAATGATACTCTCTGAAATTCCAAACATAAAACACACGGACGCTAATAATTTTTTTTTACTTGCTGGACCTTGTGCCATAGAAAGTGAAGAAATGGCACTAAGAATCGCCGAAAAAGTAATTAAAATTACTGATAAATTAGAAATTCCATATATTTTTAAGGGGAGTTTCAAAAAAGCGAACAGGAGTAGAATTGACAGTTTTACAGGAATTGGAGATGAAAAGGCATTGAAAATTTTACGTAAAGTTTCCGAAACCTTTGGAGTGCCAACTGTGACAGATATTCATGAAGTTTCAGATGCAGCAAAAGCGGCTCAATATGTAGATGTTTTACAGATTCCTGCCTTCTTAGTTCGCCAAACAGATCTAGTTGTTGCAGCAGCAAAAACTGGAAAAGTTGTGAACTTAAAAAAAGGACAATTTATGAGTCCTGACGCAATGAAACACGCAGTTCAAAAAGTAAAAGATGCCGGCTCTGAAAAAGCTTGGATCACAGATCGAGGAACCATGTTTGGATACCAGGATATGATTGTAGATTTTAGAGGAATCCCAGAAATGCGAGCATTTGCTCCAACAATTTTAGATGTTACTCACTCACTTCAACAACCCAATCAAACTGCAGGTGTAACTGGAGGAAGGCCAGAAATGATTGAAACGATTGCGAGAGCTGGAATTGTAAACAACGTAGATGGCCTGTTTATAGAAACTCATTTTGATCCTGCCAATGCAAAAAGTGATGGTGCTAACATGTTGCATTTGGATAACTTAGAAGCGCTGTTAACGAATTTAGTAGCCATCAGAAAAACGATTACAAACTTATAGGTTTGATTTTTATATCTTAGCAACTAAATACCAAAGACATGCATGATACTCTTGAAAGTAACTTCACTTTAAAAGGATTGACAAGTATTCTAATTGGATTGTATTTCTTTATTGCGGGATCTATTATTAATTCGATAATAGAAGGCTTTCTAATCGATGACAACCCAATGGGCATGCTTTCTCCTCAAATAATAGAAATAGTAATCTTTACACTCATTTTTTTTGTTTTTCTGTTTTCTTCTTTGGCTTTATTTTTTGGAGGTAAAAGAACTGCTAAAAAGTTTGAATACAAACTTTGGAATACAGAAACTAAAATAGCATTTCGCAACTATGTTCTTAAATTTACAGTGATTTTTTTGGTCTTAACGATACTCATGAATTTGGGTTTCATAGATTACCTCACTCCAGTTTTTCTGATTCTTTACGGAGTTTTATTAGCACTATCTATGAATAAACAACGTAAAAACTTGTTGGTATTGTCAGGTGTAAGTATCCTTTTAGCAGCTATTTGTTTCTTGATTCCAAGTTATTGGCATGCGTCTCTTTCTATCATAGGAATCGCTCATATAACATACGGTGTTGTTGTAAGGTACTAGTATCTTTTCCTTAATTCTCTGATCATCTCTTCAAGCCCGTTTAGTTGAAGCTCATACACCAACTCCATTTGTTTCCCTAATTTTCCATTCGGAAAACCCTTCGTTTTATACCAAACAATGTAGTGTTCTGGCAAATCAATTAGAAAACGACCTTTATATTTTCCAAAAGGCATTTTCATTTTGGCCAAGTCTATTAAAAATTGTTGGTCTCCAGTCATTTATTCTTTCCCATCAACATATGCTTGTAAATAAGAAAAACGTTTGGTTAGCTTTCCTTTTTCTGTCATTTTTGCACGTTGCAAAACACCCTCTTCATCATTGTTAAAAAAAGCGGGGATAACATTCTTTAAAAACAACTCTCCAAAACCCTCACTAGCATCTTTTGGCAATTCACACGGTAAATTATCTACCGCCATCACGACTATCGCTTCTTTATCTTTATAATCTACTTCAGATTCGGTTGCGGGATGATAACCATATAGAGGCGATGCAATTGTAGAGGCTCTTATTGTAGAGGCAACAGGTCCATTCACATCACAAGAAATATCAGCCACATATTGTATCTTAAATTCCTTAGATCTTGCATCTTCTCTTGTAAATAGATAAGGAGCTCCATTCCCATAAAAATGTCCTGCAATAAAAAAATCGGTTACCATAGCAAAACGCATAAAATCAGATTCATAATTTTCTGGATGCTTGTAAAAATCAAAATTATCGAGTACCTGATGATCTTTGCGTTTGTTATAATCCAAAACATCTACCAAACAATACACGGGTTCTTCAAATGAATTGTGAAGGTACTCCGCTACTGAAACTTGCGTAATTTTCATTGCATCCAACATTTCTTTAGCACCATAAGCAACTTTTCCATTTCCAGTTAAAAGAATTTTAATAGGGGGTAGCTTGATGTTATTCAATTCTGATATCAATTCTTGCTGACCCTCTAAGGTTGCTGCTTTTGGCAGATTAAAAGTATTGTTTTTTAAACCAATTGCTCTAAAACCATTATATGCTCCAACAATTCCGGCATAACGTCCAAAACCTATTAAGCGCATGCCGTTTTCTTTGACAATGGTTTCATGATCATATAATTCTATGTTTTTGGAAAGAACAGCCTGAATTAATTTACGATTGTAAGGTTGTTTTTTAATTGTGTGACTAAAAAAGAAATATTTTTTATTCGGAATTAAATTTTCAATTGGTACTTCTTTTACACCAAAAAGCACATCGCAATCGGTCATGTTTTCGGCAACTTCAATCCCATTTTTTTGATACGCATCATCAGAAAAAATTCTAATAGCTGAAGGCTCCACTTTTATAATTGCTTCAGAAAATTTTTCTTTGAGTTCTTTTAATTTTAGGGGAGAAAAAACAACTCTTCTGTCTGGAGGGTTTTT
>Ga0209603_1004637_pt1 | contig 11375 bp, 6 predicted proteins | sample COGITO_mtgs_1206_FD_184812 | JGI IMG/M metagenome (GOLD analysis project Ga0209603, IMG submission 184812) | Pelagic marine microbial communities from North Sea - COGITO_mtgs_120607 (SPAdes) (version 2) | ecosystem: Environmental > Aquatic > Marine > Epipelagic ... | reverse complement strand
CCGCCGGCGGTTGTGGCGGAAGCCTCACCAGCCTCGTCGTCATCGCGGAATCAGCAAATCGCCGCGGCCATGCTTCGCAGATCGAAGAACGAAATCATGGAAGTTTGCTCCCTTTGCATGGTGGCTGGCTACAGCTCGATGAACCACGAAGCTCGAGTGGATGCAATCATGCACAAGTACTGCACCTCGACGCTGAGTAGACGCCATCGAATCTACTTCGATCCATACAAGCTGTGTGAGCAAGCACTCGATTCGCAGTGGGAATTCAGAGTGAAGCTTCGCGAACTGACGTCTGAAAGGGTGCGGCTCAATCGCGAGCGACGTGTGGACGCGAAGATTGTGCGCGTAGAAGCGGAACGGGCACGGCAGCTGCAGCAGGAGCGTGTAGCCGCGGCAACCGCGAACGTCGCAATGGCAACCGCACAGCTGGCAAGCGCAATCGCCTCACCGCCACCTGCACCGCCACCTGCACCGCCACCCGCACCGCCGCCCTTGACTACCGGCCGTCTTCAGAAGGTGAACTGGCAACCCCGAACTCTTGGTGCGAGGTCCTCGTACGAGGACGAGTTCGAAACTACGGCTGCCACCGTCAATCTCTGCGACCCGATATCGCTCACGCGCATAGAAACGCCGGTGCGGTTTCCGACGTGTGCACATTTTCAGTGCTTCGACGTGGGTACTCATTTTCAATGTCGGGCGCATCCGCCTACCACACACTCGCGGTGTCCGGTATGCAACATCTCCGCGCCAACAGCGTCGCTTGTGATCGATACGTGGTTTGAATCGCTACTTAGAACGGCACCCGCGGACCACAAATTCGTGGAGGTCGATACCAACACAGGGGCGACGATACGCAGTTTTTCCGAACGGGCGGCCCGCAAGCGCAAGGCCCCCGGCGCGGACCCGACGTCGACAGACACTATGCCTATGGAATTGTGCGACGACACTCCCACCGGGTCGAGCACCGCTCCCATCTGCGTCGACAGCGACTGATCAAAGCGCCGGCGGCGTGCACGCCCCGACGTCTTCGTCGTCTGCGGCACGTCCCATCATGATAGTCTGTGTTCCGAGTAAGAAGGGTAATTTTACCGTGACGTACACTCTGTCCCTTTCGCGGTCGAATTTAGCACCGACTATGTTGACAAAACGCCTGCGCAGCGAAGTCTGAAGAGGCTCGTCCACGACGACGCTGCTCCCCTCGCCATCTGAGAACCGTGCCGTGCCTTTCAGAGTGCCGCCCAACGGTATCCCACTCAGTTTGATGGCAGCGTGCTTCGTGTGCATGCATAACGTGACGTCGGCGTGCACGCCCATCAGTCCCCCTACGAAGCGCTCGCTCGAGTGCGCCGCGGTGCCGAGGGGAATCCGCGGCGTTCCAAACTTGGACGTGTGTGGGTGCTGAAGCGATGCGGCCGCGACGATCGTCAGCAGCTTTGCGAGAAAGCTCCACATGGCCCAACCTCTCTGGCCACCACGCAAACGGCTACCAACGCTAAATGGGTGATTCGCGATAGCGTAACATGCATGTTGAGCCGCACGCGAGCCTCTGAGGCGATGCATTACGAGCCAACCGCGGCATCGGCCTACGTGGCTCAGGCCGTCCTGGCTGTGCACGCACGTCTCCGCCCACTGTGGCCGATTACGATTGGCGATTCAAACGCGTTGGCGATTGGCGTGTGCGGCGTTTTCACAAACGCGAGTCATACCATTGACCTTGTCTGCCATCGCAGACTGGGACCCATAGCCAATGTCAATTTGGAGAAATTGGCCGTAAATTCGGCAGAGTTTACGGTTATAATGAAGCACCTGTCCGTGCGCGGTGCGACAATCGACGGGCTTGAAACCTCCGAATGGTTTCGTTCGCGCAAGGCTCGCACAGAGAAAGCACTGCTTTGTACGCTTGCCGAGGCGGGGGTGGCGAGCGCATGGCAAAAGCCAGGCGTACAGCTTGCAGTCGTGCTAACGTTTCAATGCAAGACACCGCCGCTGCCTACACTCGATGAAATCTTTGGGGCCGTAATACGATCGGATTCACGAAGGGTCGAAGATCTACATTACGAGTGTCTCCACGAAACCCCTGACCCGGAGTCCCTGTGCAAAGCGCTAGAAATCTTAGCATGCTGTGTTTTGTGAGGCGGTGTGCTTATCTGAAGTCCTCCTCGTACACGCTCTGGCGTTCGATTTTAAACTTTTGCTCGCAGTTTGTGAGCCTCATCGCGTATTCCGTTTGAAGCTGTTCGTATATTGGAAAAAACACATCTTCCACAACCCATGTGCCTGTGTAATCAACCATTTGCGAGTACCGGTCGACGCGAACGTGCAGCGTTTCGACAGACGGAAGCCATCGCTCCTTCTCGAACGTCCACGGCTCCTTTGGGTGCAAGAACTCGGATGCGTCACCGATCTCCATCATGGTACGAATGTTCTCGCCCGCAAACACCATGTCCATCTCGTCGTCGGTGAGATCGCGAGAAGGCATCCCAAACGCAATCGCCGAGTCCACGTACACACTTTCCGGAAGCTTTGATACGAGCCGCGCCCACTTGGCGTAGCCTGGAAATTGGCGTATCGCCAGCGATCGCCGCGCTCTTGAGTCTTCGGGACTCGAGCACAGTCGCCTCCGTTCGAAGTCGCACATGTTGTCGCGTAGGCGGATGAGCGTACCGGTGATCTCCGGTGGACCTCCCACCACGGTGCAGAGAAGCCAGTAGCCCGAGAGCAGCTCCTTGTCGTTCAGGTCGGTGTGCATGCGCGAGGAAGGTACAAACACGTACGGTGCACCCGGATTCGATTTCGTGGTGTTACGCGTCAGGGATTCGTATTCGCCATTCGGAGACCTAATCACGAGATGTGACTGTGCGTTGTAAGTGGGTCGCATCCTTGAATTCGCAGTCGTCATGGAAACCAGTCTATAGCCACGAACGAGACTGTAGCCTTCGTCACCGTCCTCGTTGAGCTCTTTTAGACGCTCTCCGATCGCACGCGGTGCGAGGTCGGGGGGCCAGTTTCCGGGCCTCACCAACGCCGCCTTCGCGTCTCCTCTTTTGCACAGGTGCTCGCGTATGTGGTGCTTGTTTGCATTGTATTGTGCCACGGTCATGTTGTAGTCGTCGCATTGAAGCGCCTCGTCTTCGTCGAGGAGGCGGCACGCTGGAGCGCGCAGGCGAGCGTGGTCGGCGTGGCCAGTTTCCATGCTTCAGGTGGCGGTATTCTTGAGAGGGGGAGGCGAGTCTTTAGCGTGCCGGTCGAGCGACCCACTCTTTGATAAGGACGTGCACCCTGCGCAGTAGCAGGGTGGGCGTTTTGGGCAGGGGCCATGGCAGGCCGCTCCAGTGAGCCATCCGCCATACTCTCGTTCTTGGAATACCTCCGTCAAAATCACGAACTATACTACGAAAGCTGCGAGGATGCTGCGTCGGACCTAGCACGCGCTTTCGGAATAGGGTTGGTCGGCGCGTACCCCGCTTTCGGCGCTCCCGAGGGTGCGAGTGCAGCCGAAGAAGACTATGCACTCGATGTGATGGACAGGAACGACGCCATAGGCGCATGGACACAATACGAGAGCACCCTAGAAACCGCCCCGCTCTATCGATTCATGGCGTCTACAGCGGACGCGACTCGCACAAAGTCTGCGAGAAGAGTCGCGAGGTCGTTTGCAAACGTGAAGCCTATACTCGGCCGATTCTTTCAGATACCATCAATTTTCGAGGATTTGGGACATCCAGACGTCGAACATCAGGAGCTGAACGAGAAGACGCAGGAGCTGCTCTCTGTCATTGCGCCAGACACTCCAACGATAGACGATGCGTTCGTCTTGACAACTATCAAAAACAAGAGTGGCCAATATGTCTTGGCTATAAAAGCAGAGGATCGTGTTGAGGCCACGCCGCTGTTTTTCGACAGGAGTAACCGTGATCTTACAACGAGGGATATGAGTACGGTTCACACCACAAACTTTTCGGATATGAAATCCGACGGAGCTGCTGCAACGCCAAATGGGTTTTTGAAGTCGGTCAGAAACAAAACGCACTATGTCGCTCTTTTCAACAATGGAGACCCAGCGGGATACAGCGCATACGTGAATCGGACACGAGACATTGCAATGCGGTTCCCCGAGCTATTTCATATAGCCGTGGACGCAGAAAGTGGTACGACATCGTTCTTGTATTGCAACGACATTTTGGATTCCAATCGTTTCCCGGTGTCGTCCAACGTGTTCGACCACGTGGGAGAGCACAACACCTTGTGGCGTGCACACCATTCAGCTAAGCTTCAATGGGAGTATCTCGACGTCTACAAGCGGCCGACTGGCGATCTCGCAGAAGACTGGGTGCAGCTGCGCTTCATCGTCGACCTGGTGCTGCTGGACATGAGCCGGTTCGGGTGGGCCCCGTGCTGGTCCACCCCAGCAAACGCACCCGTTGAACTGGAAGACGGCCACGCTCGCAATTTCAAAAACGACTTGTTTGAGTTCGCACCGGTGTCACGAATGAAACCATCGTCAGAGTTTTCTTCAGTGTCATCGCAGATGAAATCGCAGTGGGTTTGCACAAAGTTCATGCATGGGGACAAGTTTCGTAAGCTACGAAGGCGCCAATTTCTGAGGACTGTCATGGGCCTGGAAAATGATTCCCGTATGCTCCAGTCCTCAGCAATGGAGCACCCGGAGTTTGCGTCGTGGGTGAATGCAACCGACGTGGACTACGATTCCGAAAAGGAAGTGTTTCTGAGCAGCATCCGGAAGTATACGAACGATGCTGGAAACGACATCCCCGCGTTGTGTGTATGCTTCACTGCGACGCAAATTCGGCTCCACGAAGGCCTCCTCCGGCCCTTTCGTGACCAACAGGTTCAAGTGAACCAAACTATTGGAAAGTGGATCCGAGAGAACTTGCTGTCGGGAAGTACGTTTCAAGTGATGGACGCGATGCGCCGCTTCAGGTTTATCGCATTCAAGGCGATCTCCGTACCAGCTCACGAAACTCTCAAACGTTCCGTGGTGGGATGGATGGAGGACTGTACGAAAGTCGGAACGCTTCTGAAGACTCGGATGAGCGCCACCGCGCTCATAGTCCGTAAAGTGGCAACCGATAGAAAGCAGCTGGTCAACGCGTTCATCTCTCATGCCACCGACAAGGTTGTCAGACTCCAATCCCTTCCAGGTTCGATTGCGGCCCAAACACCAGGACCCGTGAGCTTGATATCAACCGGTCTGCCATGCGCGGCCGCCTTGTACTCGTACGACGACCCACGCCTCTGCACCCGCGTGCGGATCCGGCTCCCAAATGGAACCGACCGAGCTGCCGTGCTCGCCAAACTCAAAACGCGCAAGCGGTCCTACGACACCTCTGCTGTTGACGCTATGGAATTGCTCCGCGCATGGAGTCGGGTAAAAGGCTCTCCTAGCGAACCGAGCTTCCTCAGTGACCGATCGAACAGGCTGAAGATAGGGCGATTCGTCGACTTATACTACGATGGACTTTTACCTACGAAATGGATCGACGTACAAAAGGCTTTCCTAGCGAACCGAGCTTCCTCAGTGACCGATCGAACAGGCTGAAGATAGGGCGATTCGTCGACTTATACTACGATGGACTTTTACCTACGAAATGGATCGACGTACAAAAGGTTTTCAAACGCATCCACGCAAAGTGGCTATCTGGCGGGAGTATCAAACCAAGCAAAATACAAGAGTTCTTGTGCGACGCTGCACTGAATCGCGTTCTATCGGATGCGCTCAAAGATAGTGCACTCTCGGGAGTGCTATCGCAGCAGCTCCGGCAGGCCGAACGCAAACAGTCTAGTAGTTTGGATTCGTTAGGCACCAAGTCTCCACTGGTATTTGCAGATCCGGAAATCGACACAGACATCTTCATGGTGGCCGAAATTGACATCTCGCGCATTTCAACAGAATCTATACGGACGGAAGGGGCTGCCGTGTACGTTCCCGCCGACGTCGAGATTGATCAGGCTGTGCACCTGTTGCAGCGGAGCTGCCCTCCCCACCAGAACCCTTCGGATGCTGTTCAGAATGCCTTCAAAAACGAAACCGAGACGCCGGAGCTGGTTGTCACGCGCATCGACTGGTGGGTGGGGAGTGCAACGCCCGGGGGAATTGAAAGCTACGAGAAAGCCATCACAGTTGTTCCTGTCGTGCCCTACCGCTTCGTGGAAGCCCAGCTTAACAGACACGATACGGACCTTTCCGGGGGGTACACGCAAAACACGGCGGTCACGCCGTTTGAATACGCCTCATACGCAGTAGACTCGATGGAAGAGGCCATACGCGGCGTCGACGCCACGCTTTCGCAGTTTTCGGGTATACAATCTAGACAGGCGTACGAGGATGCGTCCGTCCTCACGCAAGTCTTCTCAGACGAGCGGTTTCTAGAACTTTCCCCGATGCAATCACTGGGACGTGTCTGTAGAATCGCATTCGAGCTCCTCAAGGGCAATGCATCTTACGAAGACGAATACGACAGGCAACGGAAGCCGACTTCATACGACCGCATCGCACGTGGGTACGTCGGGGAGAATTCCTGGATCGAATCAGATCCAAATCGTGCAGATGGAATGGACTATGTACCATGGCAGTACCTCAACACTCCATCGGGTATGGGGGGGAAGCGCGCAGCTAACGCGGGCGCAACAAACCACCTGGATGCGCTTCTGGTTCCCTATCAGCACGCACCCGTGCAGAAAGCGAACGAGGGACGCTCCATTGCTGTCACGTACTTAAACACGGACATCTTGTCAGGACCCGAGCATGCAATCGGCGTGTTTCGCATGCTGCAGCTGCGGATTTCAAACGCGTCGTACGCGATGAACAGTCTACGGATGGTCTATCAGAACGCCGACAGCCTTACGTTCCACCGCCGTAACTTTGAGCTCGCTTCCCAAGACGCGGCGTGCTACAGCACCGGCTTCTCGGAACGCGTCACGGGCGACAAAACGAACAAGAGTTCACGGCTGGTGGCCGAGAACCTGTTTCCCAAGGCGTTCGAACTTGGGCGTAACAGCCAAGAAATTGTCAACGGAGTGGACAAAGCGATCGTTGCCGACGCAAAGGCTCGGATAGAGTATCGCAAGGTGGCCTCCCTTTACATGGCAACCACGGTCACAAACTTGAAGGCGATGCAGTTCGACATACGTCCAACTCAAGGCGCCGGGTCGCTCATGCTTCGTCAGATCATGTCCGAAATGGCTTCGATCGCCGAAGGGATACGCTCTGCGAGACCGTTCCTCCGTTACATGACAAGCGCCTCAAAGGTTCTGGCGCGGATGAGGCGCGGATACGTAACAAGGTATCGTCACTCCGAGACGGCAACGCTCACCCTCGCATCCAAAACGCAGCCAATGTTGGAAGAGTTTGCATATAATCATGCAAAGTTTGAGGACGGGGTCCGTTCTTATGCTGACATGGCGTCAATCGGCGTCTCGGACGTGGAATCACTTAAGCGGCGGTTTTTGGACGCCTACGACACCGTGAGAGCATTCCGGCGCGACTACGACCGGGGCGCGCACGGGTTGCTTGTGTACTTGACGAACGAGTTCTTTCAGTCGGCCGCAATCGGAAGATTGGGAAAGGAGGCCTCAACCCTCGTGCAAACACTCTTCGCCTCTATGGAGCGCATGATGACAAGCGATGTGTTTCTCGCAACCCGCAGGCAGATCGAAGCACAACTCAGCCTGGAGACGAGTCTTAAGTCCATGTTTCCAAACATCGACGCCTACACTGTACTTGCCGCGCGAATGCACGTCAACGGAATGTTGGGCTGCGTCACGTCGGCTGCGCCATTCAGAGACGTGCCTTCCCAGAAGAACAATCCGTCGTATCGAAGATCAATCCGCGAGTCGAAGGGGTTTGATTCAATGGAAGGATATATCGACGGCTATGGAAGAATCGTAAAGTTCCACTGCATTCTGCCGACCGCGGAAGACGTCTTCGAGCGAGGAATACCCGAAGAGTGCCGCAGCGTCGTCGAGCCTACCGCACAGGCGGACCGCAAGGCGTCGTCGGGCGGCCCTCCAAACGACCCCTCTGGGAAGCGGAAGAAGGTGCTTGTGGACGTAGAACAGACGGAGGAAGCGGAGAAACGGCGAGACATGGAGGATGACGACGACTATGACGTCGAAGAGGGAGGATATGGTTTAGGTGGCGATCGCGCCGACGAATTGTGGTAACAAATGGTACAAGTACACACGCTCAACCCGGAGTTGACTCCGTGTGCTCGAATACCCGCATCACCTCCCGGTCACTCAGCTGGCGCCCCCAACCGTGCACTTCATCCACCAACCCTCCGAACCCGCGATCGTTACCGGTGCTCTGATACACCTGCTGGTCTATGTTCGCTCCGATTGCGAACGGGTGCGTGCTTTCTAGGTCGTTTGTAACAAAGGGCGATGTCCCAACGCGAGTGCCGTTGATGTAGAGGATTTTGGTGCCCCCTGGTGCGGCGGAGCCGCACACGTGCGTCCAATAGAGCCCGGGTTCGGCATCAGACGCGGGGCTCGCGCGTAGCTGGTGTTCGTGTGTCGCAAATGCGACGTCGTTGAAATATGCCATGTAATTAATGGCTACGTCGCCCCCAAATCCGGCCATCGTGGTGTGTAGCGTGTCAAGCGGCATGGTCCGTCTCATCCAGAGGCACAGCGTGAACGCGGTGATCGAATCGCCGTCGATCAGAAACTCTTGGCTGCTCTGGAGCACAAGGGCGGCGTGTCTGTCGAAACGCGCGGCGCTTCCCCTGTACCCAGGCGCAACGACGGCATTGGAAGGAGAGGAGTCGGAGTAGAGCGCGATTTCGGACGCGTGGGTGAGCGAAGGCGCCTCGAACCCGATGTGGAAGCGAACATCGTTCGCCAAGAGCCCGTCGTCGAAGTCGAATGAGAACGTCCGATGCGAAAATATGGCCCCTTGGATTCTGATCGTCTCGATGTCAACGAAAACTCCAGCCAGGTTTTGGTTGTTGTCCTTTCCGGCGTATACAACGCACGGCTCCGGATGTGGAAACTCGCCGGCGAGGGAAAGCCCAGCATTCGACTCCACTAGAGGGTACTGGGTGAGTTCAAGCCCTTGGTTCACGAACAGACTGAGGCGTCTGTCGCGTAGCACAACTTTGAGGGCGTAGTACGAGTTGGCGATGAGAGTGTGCTGCGTGGCCGTCACAAACTTCCACCAACCCTTCTCCGAAAAGTAGATGCTCGCTGCCAGTTGCCCCTGTGCGTTCAACGAGACACAGGGACGGCAGTCGTCCACCCTCCAAGGCGACACGCGAAGAATGTTGCCCTCGGTCATCACGTCCTGCGTCCTGATTGTGAACGAAACCTCAAACTCAGACGTTGTCGAAATGTTGGTCGGCATGGGAAGCACAACGCCTTGCGCGGGCTTCACGTATCCCGTCGCAACCGGATCGGACGGGGGCGGGGCCGATGCGAGAGCCGGCTGCGCGGTGCCAATGGACACGCCGTGCACGAAGCCGCTTTTTGGTGTTGGGTCCATCACCGTCCACGTAGACGAATCGTAGCACGTACATTGGAAAAAGGTGTGCGGAAGCTGCGAGAGCGCGCCCGCGTAGAATGAGAATTGGCACCCCGTTTGGAACGAGCCGCAGTAGACGGCACATTCGTTGGCGGAGTGAAATGTGGTCGCACCGGGCGTGTAACCAGACAATGTTTGAGAGGTTCCGGCTTTCCCGGGCCACGCGGCGGAAATCACCCGCCCGACGATTGCGCCGGGGGTCGTGAGGACCGGAGCAACCGGCTGGGGCGGCGCTGGCGAGTGCGGTGGATTCGCGGGAGACGGACGTGCCGCAGGGGGCGACGGAGGTGGGGACAAGCAGCGATGCGAGAGCATGATTTCGGCGAATCCGGCGTCGTCGTTGTCGTCGGCTTCGACGATGTAAATCTCGATACGTTTTACGTCTGCAAAGGTGTGGGAAAGCTGCGCGTCCGACTTGAACGTCTCCCCAGGTAGCATGGGTGGCTTCGCACGCTCCAACGCAACGTTCCTCTCTTTGCCGAGTAGATGTCCATCCTGCCGGTAGAGCCAAATGCTGACCGACGTCACCTGGTTGTCGAACCCGTAGTAGAGACGCTGGAAGAACACGACATGCGAAATGTCCTGTGGCGTTTTGAATATCAGTTCCAGCTTCGACGACATGGCGTCGTTCGTAACGAAGCTGCGGCGCAAATCGCCGCCTTGGGCGAGAAGGGACGACAGACCATCCACCACGCCGTTGTATACGTTTCTGCAGTCCGAACCGGTGAGGACGGACGTGGCACTGCACGATTCGATCAAGTCGGAGAGGTCGGGCGCGTCTGCTGCGCACGGCACGTGCGGAGGGTACGGTGGAAACGCGGGCGGGCGTGGAGCAGACGGCGGCCGTGGCGGACTCGGTGGGTCTGGAAGTGTGAGAATCGTCGGCTGTGGTCGTGCCACGAGTGCGATCTTGGTCGTTTCGCCTCCGCTCAAAGCAGGCGGAGGGGGTGGGTAAGCCGTCGACGCTGGCATCGTAAGCGTGACCGCGCCGTCGTCCGTGCCGGCGGCGTCGCAAAACTTGACCGCGTCGCCCGCTGCGGGAGGCGCAACGACAGTGGACGTGTAGATAGTCGGATCGGCCGTGTTTTCGAAGTCTGTGCCACGAGGTGCCATAAAGTTTGGAACGTTCTCGTCAAGGTGTATCGTCTCGCTGTTGGAGCATCCGTAATAGTCGTCGCCTCCGCTCTGGTAGATGAACCCGTACACGCAGAACCTAAATCGTCCACGTGAGCCATCGTTTAGATCGATGGGTCCACTCGGAGTGTACACGTCAGTAACTCCGTTCCACCACGAGGTAGCCCCACTCGTCGTGTAGAAGAACTGCTGCAAACTCGTCTCGCACGATGCTATGAGCTCGGGGGTTTGTTGATCGAGCCGATGTTGTTCCGTGTTCTGCCAACATTGCCGCGAGAAGCTGCGGTCGTGCATGAGACGGGGTAGGTTGGGATCGCTCGCGCCGGTTGTGTGTGCCGCGCCGCCTCCGTCTATGAAATAGTTGTAGGACTCCTGCATCGACCAGTGCCACCGATTCTCAAAATCGCCACAACTGTACAGCGGCGCGGGCGGAGGTGGCGCAGGGGGAGATGGCGGCGGAGACGGCGGTGGGCGAGGCGGTGGCGATGGCGACGGCGGCGGAGGCGATGGCGACGGCGGCGGGGGCGATGGAAGGGGTGGCAAAGGGGGCGTGGGCGGCGTGGCACAGTCTCGCGGTCCGCAGTCGGTGCAGTCGCGTCCGGAGTCGCACGTGCTGTATTCCGACCCCTGGCCGCCGTCCTCGCAGACGCCATTGCTAATGTGGTGCATGCCTTCGTCTCCACCTGAGGCGAGGCAATCG
>Ga0209603_1004633_pt1 | contig 11384 bp, 15 predicted proteins | sample COGITO_mtgs_1206_FD_184812 | JGI IMG/M metagenome (GOLD analysis project Ga0209603, IMG submission 184812) | Pelagic marine microbial communities from North Sea - COGITO_mtgs_120607 (SPAdes) (version 2) | ecosystem: Environmental > Aquatic > Marine > Epipelagic ... | reverse complement strand
GACGTTTGTTACCTTTTCGCCTGAACGCACTTTAGTGTTAAAATGGACCGTGACTTGACGAACCAGCTCTGGGCTATCAGAGATGGCATTCATAGTCTTAGCGTCTAACTTTTTGAATAGTTTACCAGCATTGCTGATATATTTGGTCACTTCTTTGTTTTCTTTATCAGTAAATGTCGCCTTACCAGAAACATCAGTAAACTCAGGGTCAACAAACCAAACTTTAGATGACGGCTTCAGCTTATCAGATATCTTTTGACCGAACGATGCTTTCATAGTCTCGAACGATGTACCGGAATATACAGTATGCCAGACAATACCGATCTTAGCTGAGCGGATCGCCTTACCCATTTGCGATTTAGTAGGAACAGAGTATACGATTGTGTTGGGGTGGAACGTAGTAACCTTTTCGCCGTCTATGGTTTCGCTCTTCAGATCGCTCTTGCTGAACAAGAAGTCGCCTTGGATCACACCAGTAATACCAAGATCAGGTAAATGTTTCAGAGCCAGTTTGAGTTTAGTCGCCAGATCACCGCTAGTGTCAGCATCTACTTCATCAGCAGTTTTATAGATTTTGGGGTTCTTGTTGAACACTCCTTTCTTTGCGACGAAGAACTGACCATCCCTCGGATCCTGCCCAGCAAAGATAGCAGGAGCGCCATCCCACTTAACAGTAGTAGAAACGCCGCGACTAGAATGACCAGACAGCATGTCACGCATAGATCTAAGCAAATTAATAGCTTGTCTCGCACCAGTTACACCTCCATAAAGTACAGCATCCTCTAGATGCGTCATGTGCGTATTTTTTTGTTCAATTAAGAATGAATTAAGACTTTTCATGATAATGCTCATCGTGCCAGTCTTGGGCGTTCTTCTTAGCAACGCCAACGTTCTTGTATCCCGTAACCGGATGGCGAGGCTTATCTCCCCCCGCTTTGGTATTATCGAACAATGTAGGCAATACTTTCTGAGTACCGTCTTTATTGAACTTCATAGAATCCATACCAGATAAACGAATCTCGTACTTGCCGTCCGAGGAAACGTGCTTGAATACTCTTTTATTGCCAGGACCAAAACCATCTGGAACTTTCTTCCATTTGATTTTCTTTTCAGTTATGTATTCGCCGAAAGTCTTCATTTCTTAGCCTTTTGTCCTTTAATCCATTTGACAGCAATGCCATTTTCCGGCTTCTTGGCTGCCCATTTTTTAATATCTTTATATGCTTCTAGGGTTGAACGCTCAATATCCGATTCCTCAGAATTATCGACAATAATCAAACGGTTGCGGAAAAGACCTTGGAACTTACCAATGTTCTTCTGTACTTCTTTCCACATTTTTGTTACCATCTCCTCAGGCACAGACCTGGAACGTTTTTTGTTTCGTTCGAGAGCAGTTTCTAAATCCGTATTAACGAATACCATCTTAACAGCATAACCTAATGAGCGCAGTTCGTCAACTTGTTTTTTGATTTTAGCGTAGTCTTTACCAGTTCCGTCAATAACTAATCCAAGACGACCATCAAGAGCCAGCTTCATCTTTCTACCAGTCAGCGCCTTTGCGCCAGAACGGATCTCTTGACCTTGAGCTGAAGCAATATCTTCGGGAGAAGTAGTCAATCCCGCTTTCTTAAGACCAGCTTCGAACGCATCGTCAGAGTTGATTAGCTTGAATCCCAATGCTTGCAGTGCGGTCTTGCCCACAACAAACGATTTGCCGGATCCTGGACCACCTGCTAAAAATACAGCCTTAAAAATAGAAGGGTCGTTCACGCCCTCCATTAATGTTTCAGTATGTTCTTTAAACGATTGCATTCCTATTCCTAAAATAATTTACAGTGAATCGACGAAAAGTCGTTTGTTTTAGTGCTTGAATAATAACAGCTCTTCAAGATATCAGGGTTGCTCTCTAACAATATTTCAAGATAATACGTTAGGAATGCCCCAGCCTTTACTTGTATTTCTGAAGTCGGAAAAGGCGACACTTTATCAACAACCGCAGAATTTTTCAACAATCGCGGTAGTGTTGTGTTCAAATACTTTATCGGGTCGTCTAGAATCTTCTTTTTATCAGAAGGAATATTGTACCCATTGTCGGACGCTAGTGTCGGGAACAGCTGTGACGATACTGCGCCAAGTTGAACCATAGAACCTTTCTGCCTTCCTTCCAAATAAATTCTGATATCAGAATCCTTGGATACAGTTGCCGCCTTATATCCGACGCGAATATTGAAGCCTTTGATATTACCGTCAGTCTCTAGAATAAAGTTCTTTTGGAATGGGTCAAATAATACTCGACTCACCTTTACGTCTACGTCAGGTAGATCAAGAGTTGAAACAGTCTTAAATTTAGCAGCCTTGCCCTTCGAGATCTTCTTCAACGAAACGCCAATAATTTCCTTACTTTCATATTTATCAGATAACCATGCGTTGAATTCTAGCAGGCTTGTAACGTCTTTTGTCTGCTTTATTATTTGGCTCCTGTTCAATGACATAATCCAAATATCAGCAGGGTTCCAGTTATCCTTCAAATCCTTCAGACCAAACTTCTTAGCCAGATTGAACAAGATATTAGAATCATTCTTATCCGAATCTAGGTAGATTTTATGCTTTGGCAGTACGCCAAGATTCTTAGCGAATGCAGTGTATTGTTGTTCAAAGTTATGCATCCATTCCGGACTAAAATTATAGCCAACCTTTTCGGAAACTTGTTTTAATGACGGTTTCTTGCCTTTGAACGCACCTTGAAAGTATGCGATAGTTCCTGCTTCTTGCTCAGGTGTCGAGGGATTAGAGACTTTTTCACCCTTGCGAGGGAGTTTCCCAGTTCCGCGAATGCCGCCCGATGGGGTCAGCGCAACATTCACTAACTTTGAGGAAACATACTTGTCGCCAGAAGGTGAGAACCCATAACCAATTAAATCTTTATGCGCAACCATCTTTGATATGGCTGGCTTATCTGTAACTTTGATGACTAGCTGATTCTTAGCCTTTTTGAAATCGTACTTTGGTTCAATGTAGATCGAATCAGCATCAGCCACTTTTTGTAATCTTTTGAAGAACCGCTTTAATTCTGGGTTCATGCTAGAAGGCAGGTGTTCAAACCCCAGCCATTGTTTTGTAGCTTCTGTCAAATATTCTTTAAACTCGTACATTATTAATCCTAGCAATTAACTTTAATTATAACGTTATTTATAATAAAAAGCAAGTAGAAAAGAGCAGTTTTTAGACTTACTCGGGTCCGGAACGATACGCGGGTCTGAGAGAGAGTGAGAGAGAAACTAACCCACGCATCGCTGTCTCACATTTTAAAGCCGCCGAAATCCTTTCTTCCGGCTTTCTTTGTCATCCACTGCATTGAATCATCTTCCTTCATTCGCTTACCATATGAAGTATTGTCGAACACTGGACCAGTATCGGTAACGTCTTCTTGAGCGGTCTGTTCAACGTCATACAAGCGCATCTTAGCTCGGTCAATGCCAACCATGAACCTTTTGTACGTCCCAGGGTCACCATAACGATTCTTCAACTGCTTGATCATTATCTGATTGATCTCATCAAGTTCTTCGGTCACAATCAATGCCGCCATAAAGTCAGCTGTAGCCGGTAGACCAAACGATTCAGATGTATCGGTCAAATCAATATCGCTGCTTCCGTAACCGCTTCGAGTTGTCTGGGTCGCAGTAACAATAGGCAGGTTTTGCTCAACCGCAAGACCGCGAATCTCTTCAGCAATAGCTTTGATCATTGTATAAGAATTATGATTACCGCCAGTGCGAAGCCTAGACGACATACAAATATTCAAATAGTCGATATAGATAATATCAGGGACAAACGACTTCTTCAACTTCAACTCATTGAGAAGGTGGCGGAAATGCCCAGTACCAGCAGATGCGGTCGGATATTCCTTAACAATCAGTTTGCCCGTGGTCTTACCTCTAACACGCGCAATCTTCTTATCATACTTCTCTTTGGTCAAGTGCTTCAGATCATCAAGATTGGTGTTAAGTAGATTAGCGTCAATGCGCTCAGAGATTTTCTCTTCAGCCATCTCCATAGTAATGTACAAAACGTTTTTGCCGTCCATCATGTTGGCAGAAGCCATATGACACATAGCCAACGATTTACCAGCACCGGTGCCTGCCATCAATACGTTCAAAGACTTGCGAGGCAAACCGCCTTGTGTGATCTTATTCATATACTCAAGATCAAACGGAACACGCTCTTCTTTACGGTGATAGAAGTCATATCTAGAATCAGCATCATCAAGAAAGTCATGACCAATATTCGGGTCAAAGGAAACAGCCAACGCATCAGACAGTAACTCAGGAATTGATCCCTTATCTCTGTCTTCTTTAGAGTCCGCATCAATAATACTGATGCTCTCCATAATTGCGTTATAAACCGCCTTTTCTTGACAAAACTTTTCGGTGGTGGTTATCAACCAGTCTTGATCTTCTTTCTGTTCAACGGAGAGTCCAGCGATGTAATCACCACAATCGCTGAACTCTTTGTCTGACAAATTACCAACACTGTCGAGTTCAATAGTCAATGCTTCCTTAGTCGGGAGCGTATTATACTTCTGAACGAATGCATCAATCTGTAAATATACAGTCTTTTCAACTCGATCAGCAAAATAATCAGATTTTAGATACGGTAATGTTCTCCGCGCATAAATCTCATCATTCAGCAGGTGCCTCAGTATCAGTGTTTCCGTCGCCATTTTCAGTCATCTCTCTCATGTTTGTTTCAATTATATCTACGAGTATGTCGCCAAGTATGCTAGAAGTAACTTCGTCTTCAGTATCGACAGCTTCGCCGCCTTCCACATACATAACTTCAAAATTGAGGACGGCTTCACCGTTCTCAGTCTCTTCTACCTTCACCGTATCATATTGAAAAGCAAGTCCCTCTAACTCGCCTTCCAAGATTTTGATAGACCAATGGTCTGTGTGATACGAATCAGGGTGTTCAATCAGCTCATATTTAACTGCCACTTTCTTCATCCTCTTCAACGGTTTCATCTACCCCGACCTGACCATACTTGAATTCTTTATTAGCAGCAACTTCAAGCTGTGCCATAATGTCATCAGTAAAATATTCAGTCGGATTATTATTAATTGCTTTGCCGAATACTTTGCGACCATCGGGCAGCTCATATCGGGTCGACACTTTCTTGATAATATCATACTTCTCAGCAAGGTCAAGCAAACCATAATAGCGGTCAAGACCAGTATCATACGATAGTTTCACTTCAACCTTTTTCTGTTCTTTGGTGAAGCGAGACTTGTGCATGGTCACTTTGATGATATTACCGACCACATCTGTGCCGTCTTTATCTTTCTTCTTACCAAGCATAGCGATCGAAGACGCAGCATATTTCAGCCCAGCTCCGCCAGATATTTCTTTGGTAGGAATATACGCACCGATTACATCATAGACGTGGTTGGTAACTAGAAGCGGGACATTAGCTTTGGCCAACTTCAAAGAAAGAACTCGGAATGTACCGCGCAGCAACTGCGACTTGGTCATATCACGCTTCTCACTACCAGCTTCAGTATCAGCCAGCTCTTTAGCCGACGACAGCATACCCAAAGAATCGAGTACCATCATCATCGGGGGAGCATCTTTACCCTGATCAATATATGTAGTCAAGATACGAGTGGCGTTGGTTCGGAACTCTTCAATCGAAGACGGCTCAGAAATAATCACACGCTTCGTATCAATACCACGATCATCCATCATCTGCTTTGTAACCGCAGCTTCTGTATCAAAGTAGATAACGCCGCCGTCTTTGTTATCTTCAAGGAACTGCTTGAGCACCCCAAGTACAAAGAACGTCTTACCAGTAGCAGACTCACCTGCAAAGGCGCTAATCTTGTTGTTCGGCACGCCGCCGTAGATACTACCAGAAATGGCAGCATTTAAAATATAAGACCCAGTGTCAATAGAACCTGAGAACTCAGAACTATTACCACCATCAGCCAGAAGTGAAGTGTTATCAATACCCTTCACCATGTCAGTCAAAAAACTCATTATAAACCTCTCATTATGTAATATACTATTATATAATAAACTATATCAAAAGTCAAGTAATATCTACTATAGTACCCTATTTAACTTTTGTATATTTTATTAATTAAGTCGCTAAACTCTTCAATTTTAGCCAGTCGGTTTGGCCAAAGGATGTAATCTTTTTCAGGGTTCTTGGCCAAGTTCGTTAGCAGTGGCTGGAACGTATTGTACAAATCAGCACATTTAGCTTCCCAGCTATCTACTTCATCTGCCGCAGTTTTGGCAGCAGTACTGGCTTTCTGTACAACGTCAAGTTCGTCTTCAGTTACGGCTGTGAAGCCAAAATCAAAATCACTCATCTTTCTTACTCCTATCCGAAGAAGTCTTCGAGACTGGATTTCTTTTCATGGCTCCAGCCGACAGACTCCAAAATAACCGTTAGTGGATCAAGAAACGCTTTACTGAATTGCGTCTCATAATCTATGTATGCACTCAGACCAAACTCTTTAGGTAGAGCGTGCATGACGCTCACCACATTGCTGTTATGAGCAGGATTAGGTTTATTTAGGTAACAAAACTTGATCTTTTCTCCGTCCTTTATCAGCTCATGCTCTTTGGTCAGCTCATGCTTTTTGAGTAAGTTATTGTAAACCAACCCGCCTCGAACATGAATCGGTGTGCTTTTAGGAACCTCAAGCTCTTTCCCGCCAAGGTCATACTTCCCGAAATCGGATACGGATCTGGGGAACGCAATATCTTCGAACGGCATCTTCTCAAACTTCGATCTAAAATTAGAGATAAACTGCTGTACATTACCCTCGTCAGAATTCATGATCAAGTCAATTGCTTCGGACATAGCGTCACGACATGGCTGAGGAGTCGACGACTTCACAGTTTCAATGCCCATCATCTTCAGCTTGGGCTTTGCGTAACGAACGCCTTCATTATCGTAGACATTCATCATATAGCGTTTCTTTGCTGTCCAGATAGCTTTGTCAGCAATTACCTCACGCTTCATAAACATCTTTTGATCGTACGCATTTGTCAGTCGTGCCAGTTCCGCATAACTCTTATCAATAAAAGGTTCCAACTTCTCATTTGCAACTTTGTCCAAGAAATTGACGATTTTGACAGGGTCACTTCCCTCTTTAAAGCATTTGCGTACAAGTGCATTGAAGTTGACATAGATCGAATCCGTATCTGATGCAATAACGTAGTCAGCTTCGGATGTTTCAAGTAACTTATTAAGGTATTCATTAACTCTCCTCTCAATCCACTTAATGGATAATTGTCCAGATAGCGTGATAGCTTCGGCGCAACGTAGATCAAAATATCGGAAATACTTCGACCCTGTTGCACCGTATGCTGAGTTCAGCTGAACCTTTTTGGCAAGCTGAAGGTTCTTGTACTTGCTTATATCTTTTATCACCTGCTTCTTGCGTGCAAGCAGTTCAGCTTTACTCATATTTTCTATCATTATAGGATTAGCCCACTCACCGCTGTACGGTATGCTTTCTCAATCTCAGTGTTTGTCGGCGTCATAAACACAACGCCAGCGCTGAAGAATTCAATCTCAGCAACGTCTTTCACGCCAGTTTGACAGACACCATAAGCAAAACCCATACCGCCATCTTGACCCTGTACCAACATTCGTGGATCTTTAATCACAACGCCAGTTGGACTACGATCTTCAAATTTACCAATAAATTCACCAGTCAATGTAACCAGCGATACTACGTCACCTTTCTTCATAATGTTGCTAACCTTTTGTTTATTAATTCAAGTTCTGCTTCGGACTCAAGCATTTGCTTCTTGTAGCCTTTCCGCTCATCATACATATTTTCCATCATCTCAGGCAAGAATCCTTGCCTGTCTTTTCTAAAATATCTGCCGTTTGCCGCCATTGCATACTTTCCATGCGTGTCAATCTTTCGGTCAATAATATCGTCAACCGTAACGGTAGACAAATCATCCTCAACAAGCGTTTCTGGAGATATATTATACTGCATCATCAAGTGAGGATAAAGTGAATTCAAATCAAAACTCATCACCCAGTCATGCATACCAACTTGCGGTTCTTTTACATAAGCGCCAGCAAACTGTGTTTCCTTAAACTTAGTTTCCCTTGGCGGAACCACTACTTTCTTCTTCATCAGATAATTATGGATTAGTGTATCCCACATTGATACCTGAGTAAATGTATCGTTGTAATTCACCTTGGCGTCATATGCGATAGCCAAGACCATCTCAATCAACTTCATCTTATCGTCAAGCTGATCAATCAACTCAACGTCTTTTATATTATAGTCGATAAACTTCTGATAGTCAAGTTTATGAAGTTGGTTCAAATTACCTTCTTCTGTATAATCCAGCTTTCGCTCGCCAAGCTCAACAAAGGCAATATGATCAAGCCTATATGATGCCTGTTGTGAGTATGTAAACTTCTTGTACAACTGCAAGTAATCGAGAGTCGCGATACCAGTCAATTCATAAACAATTTCAGTACGATTAAACTTGGTTATCTCGCGCTCTTTGATCCAACCGAACGGTGAGAGCCTCTTACATTCCTTCTCGCCGAGTAATTTGGTTATGCGGTTGACAAGATACGGAATATCAAATCCATCAACGTTCCAGCCGGTCACAATATCGGGATCAAGATTAGACCAGAAGTTCAAGAATATTGACAACAGGCGCAACTCGTCCTTCGCATCAATATAGTGTACATCCGGTCGTTTGACCTCATATTCACCAACGCCAACAACCCAGTAGAACTTTTTACCTTCCTTCATATGAGAAACACAAATAGCAGTCACAGGCTGATCGGCTCTTTCGGGAGCAGGGAATCCGTCCTCAGACCCAACCTCAATATCTATATTGGCGACACAAATGTTATCAACGTCATAATCATTACCAAAATGTTCATTCAGGTATGTATACGCCCATTTAGTAGAACCGTAGATTTTGAAGTTGTCAATACCTTCATACTTTTGACCGAACGCTCTGGCTTCGCGTATTGAACCCATTTTAACAGGCTCTACAAAATCGCCATTGAGAGTTCGATATTCTGATTCGTCGCGTGAAGGGATAAACAGAGTTGGGTTGTAATCGAACCGATCCGAAAACCTCGCGCCGTTCTTATAGCCACGAACGCATATCTGATCTCCGCGCACATGCGCATGGGTGTAAAAATGCATTATGAATCATATCCTTTAAATTCTGCAATATTAATCTCACCATGCATCGTGACAATCGTATCAGCAGAGTCATAGCCTATTTCTTCAAGAAAGGAGAAACTATCTTCATGATACCCTTCTTCTATTTTTAACTGCTCGTCTTCACTCAATTCTTCGGCCAAACGCTTGTTGAACCCAAGATCCTCAGACACGCCATCCCAAACAGAAACGAATTCAGTATCTTCAAAGTCATAAGGCTCAAACTCATCGTCATCTTCATTATATGATGCACCCGATAAAAGGTCAACCTCTTCATCGGTCTGGGGAGTTACGAGCACTGTTCCATTGCGCCACAACGTGCTGACGCTGATAATTTTATCCGGATCATCGCAATGAATGAACTCTTCAGTTTCCACAAAACACTTCTTGTATGCAGGGGAGACCTCGTACGTCTTACCTTTTATAATTTCCATAATTTTAACCCATAACGATATTGTAGATTTCTTTCCAGTTTGCCACACGAGTCGCATCGCCGTCATAGTCAACATTATGACCGTGAGCAATCAGCAAAGATGACAAACCCATATCAACGCCAAGGTCACTGTTCTCGACCTTATCCTCGACCCAATAACAGCCGCTGTCGCGATACTTCTCGAGAGCTTCATCTTTGTCGCCGCCAGTCGGAAGACAAACAATCTCTTCAAAGATACCCTCGCCAAACACATTCACAAGATTTTCTTTACGCAGGTTTTGCGCCTTTACATCTTCAGTCTGGGAAGTAATAACGTGAAAAACATAACCACCTTCTTCATACAGTTTACGGACATATTTAACCGCATCATTTAAAGGAGTCAAGTCTCGCATCCATGCACTTTCATTAAAAGCTCTCACAAGAGGCTTGGACTCAGAACGCTCAATACCGAATATTTTATCAATATTGTAGATTTCCTCATATCCGTCAACCATCTTATAGCCACGCTCGGTCATCCAAGCGAAAAAGGCATGCCCCCAATCAAGAAGCACACCGTCACAATCAGTCAAAATTACCTTTTCTTTATTGTACATTATTCTTTATCGCCTTTTGAATTAGAGTCGAGTCTCAACGCACCGTCGATGGCCATCACACAACCTACAGCACCGATCATCATCGCCGTGCCGAGTTCCATAGTACCAGCTTCAACAGATCCGACCGAACCCAACATCAAAAAGAAGCCCAAAAAAGCAGTCACACCAGCGTTTAAAGAGATCATGAGTTATCTCCTTTATTATTCAGATAATCAAGAGTGCTTACTAGCTCCTCAATGATATTGTCGTTCTTAGAAGCCAGACTGCCGATAAGACCAGTAATATATCCCAAAGCATAATTGTTACTCTCATCTCGTGAAGCACAGGCTGCGATAATTTCGTCTAGAAGACCGGTCGCAGTTGCATAGTTTTCAGGGTTATAATTCATATTTTTCTCTCTCATTTCTCATTTATACAAGTATTATACCGCATTACAACAAGGATGTAAAGCATTATTTTAACTTTTTTCACTAAGAACACATTGCCTCAGCAATCATCTCAGCCGACTCTTCCTTCACGCTGTTCCAATTAGCAAAGAACTGAGCGGTGGCTTTCTTCTTAGCCAACCACGCTTTAAAAGTGATAGTCGGGATGCCGTTAGCACGCTGCTCAGCCATCTGTTCGTTATACGCTTCTCTATCAATACTCATATTCATTTCTCTCTCAATTAATCAATACAAGTATTATACTGGTTACTGGGTCAAATGTAAAGCATTATTTTATCTTTTTTTATACCGATTAGTTATATGCTTATAACTTTTTCGTATGCGTAAAAAAGCCCTCAAGGTTGCGCTTTGTGTAGAGGCGTGAGGGCTATGTTTACTTTAGAGGATTACTTAGGTAATCCATTCCATCCCAGAGTTCTTGTATTTCTCTCTGCATCTTAGAAACTTTACCTTCAAACTTTTCAATATCTTTGACGGATACTTCAGCACGTTGTACTATGCCTTTCATGGCTTCCATTTCTTTTTCAACAGCAGTCATCTTTTCTTGGAGTAGAAGCAACTTAGTTTGCTGTGACATAATCGTTTCAAGATTAACACCAATCGTTGCTAATTTTGCTTGTAGCTGAGAGATATCGTTATCATCGAGTTCCTGTTTAATTAACTGAATGTCCTCATGGAGAACAGTTGT
>Ga0209603_1004631_pt1 | contig 11391 bp, 9 predicted proteins | sample COGITO_mtgs_1206_FD_184812 | JGI IMG/M metagenome (GOLD analysis project Ga0209603, IMG submission 184812) | Pelagic marine microbial communities from North Sea - COGITO_mtgs_120607 (SPAdes) (version 2) | ecosystem: Environmental > Aquatic > Marine > Epipelagic ... | reverse complement strand
CCATAATAATCAGAACGTGTCCCCTTCCATTTTTCAATATGCCTAGGCATTTCTTTGTCAATGACACCCTTGTAATCAGCCACAATTTCACTTACCCTGTCTGCACTGAAAGTAGTGTATAAATGATCCGCAAACCTTTTAAAAAAATAAGTTTTAAACCCATCGTTGGTAAGCATGCGGTCTATTAGTAGATTATTTTCTTCAATAAACCATTCTATTAAAAAATGTTGATTTTGAAAACTACGATCGAAATCTGCCATAATCCATTCCCATTTCCCATTTGATTTGGGCTTCCATGCCATGACATTGTGATTAAAAGATATATTTACCAAGAACATCTGCATGATGACATAATCAGTATAGTTTTCAATATTGATAAGGTCTTCGACTTGATCAAAATTGGATTCATCAGAAAGATTTTGACTCAAAACTTCTAACAAGTAATTATAAGCGATTAAATCGCCCACTTCAGCATAGTCTCCATGCTCGACCATGTCAAATTCATCCTCTGAAAGATCCAATCGTTCTGAGATAAAAGAACTATTAATTTTAGATCTCATATTATGAATCCCCATATATTCCCCATTGATGGTGAGGATTACAGGACGATAACCACTGTTTGCTAGCTTCATATTAACTTCAGATACACGAGCACTCAAAGGATCACGTAAAAACGCCTGCCCCCAATCACTCCCACTCGCACGTAAAGCAAAATTTTGAAACTCATTACGCGACCGATCCGCAAAAAGTTGATAATCTAAACTATTGGTGCCATATTTATTTTTAAAATAGATACCTAGCATTCTTTGAGGCAGCTGCCAGGACATCAATCCGTTAATCTTAGTTCCTGCCAATTCATTAAAAACGGCTCGATCTTCTCCGAAATTTTCAAAAAACTCAATATTGATGGGTATTTCCCAGTCAGGCTTAAAATCTTGTACATAAATCCCTTTGTCTTCATCCCAAAAATCACCGGGATCTCCTGCTATTGAGATGACGGGTAACTCATTTTCATAGAATTCAGAATCTACAAAATAAGAATGTGTTTTCACGGGTCCTGGAAGCTGATTAGACTTAAAAATGGCTGCTCTGATAATCGTGTTCTCTTCAAAAATGATCGGTCCTTCATAAAGAAATGAACGCTTATTAGGCCATGATCCATCAAGGGTGTATCTAATATCCCCTCCAAAATCTGTACTTAATTTGATCGATTGGGCACCCACCATGAGACCTCCTGATTTTGAAAAAGAAGGTACGCTCATTACATAACCCGAATAAAAGATCGCTTCATTTTGGGCCCCTGGGGTTTAGGTTTCAAAGAACACCCACTCATCATTATTTCTGCCATAAGAAATATCTGATCGCTGCTCCGGATATGTAATAGAATCAACAACATCAAATTCCACGTTGAAAACTCCTATGAATTCTCCACTGGCAGAAAGTTTAAAATTGGTATGATCAGCAACAGCTTCTCCATCTGCCCAAAACAATAAATAGCCACCTGATTCAATCACCGTACCTGCTGGCAATGGCCATTTATCTGGTTTACTTAAGTTATCTGTAAGGTAATAACCAGACAAATTAAGAGGCTTTGTTCCGCTATTGTAAAGCTCAATCCAATCACTGGTTTGACCCATCATAGGATCTTCAATATCACTTAGATTAGATGCCATAAATTCATTTATTCTCAATTGTGCCCCAGATAAAAAAGGTATAGATGTCAAAAAGAAAATGAATAAAAAATTTCTAAACATGATCACTCCTTTAAGTAGTTCCAATCAGCTTAATGGCTCATAGCCATTAATAAATCACTTTGTGTAATGATATGGACTTTTTGCAATTCATCTCTAATGAGAAGTGCTCTATTCTCCTTTGAAATTAATGATGATAATACATCTAAAGTATTGTTCATCGACACAAACTGAAAAGAGGGATCCATCACCTGCCCAACGGATTTGTTCTTGATATCTGGATTCTCAATTAGTTGCTTTAGAACTTTTGAGTCAATCAGGCTTCCCACAAAGTCCCCATTTTCAGTCACCGGTATTTGATCTATTCCCTTCTCATTCATCTGAACAATGGCTTCACCGACAGTAATGTTTTTGTCGATCGTTGAAAGATTTACCGGATAATCCCTGTTCTTAATAATATCCTTGGCAGAGGCAAATTTTCTTGACTCAATGAATCCATGATCTTTCATCCAGTTATCATTGTATATTTTACCTAAATACCGGGTACCGTGATCAGGTAAAATAATCACCATAACATCATTTTCTTTAAGATTACTTTTGGCCCATTCTATGGCTCCAAAAGCAGCAGAACCACACGACCATCCTACAAACAATCCTTCTTCTCTAGCCAATCTCCTAGTCATGATCGCCGCATCTTTATCGGTCACTTTAACAATTTGATCTACCATACTAAAATCAACGTTCTCGGGTAAGATATCTTCTCCGATACCTTCAGTTAAATAGGGATAAATCTCACTTTCGTCAAAGGTTGCTGTTTCCTTAAATTTTTTGAATACAGATCCATATGAATCAATACCTAAGGTAGTTATGGATGGGTTTTGTTCTTTCAAATATTTTGAGGTCCCACTGATGGTTCCTCCAGTACCCATACCTGCAGCATAGACGGTAACCTTACCCTCGGTATCCAACCATATTTCTGGACCCGTCGTTTCGTAATGGGCCGTCCAGTTTCCAGGGTTATCATATTGATTAGGATAGAAAGAATTGGGAATTTCTTCATTTAACTTTTTAGCAACCGAATAGTAAGAGCGGGGATCGGAAGGCTCAACATTGGTGGGGCAAACAATCACCTCTGCACCCACCGCTCTTAAAATATCAATTTTTTCTTGTGATTGCTTATCCGCTAAAGTAAAAATACACTTATACCCCTTTGATTGTGCCACAAGTGCCAAGCCCATCCCTGTATTGCCCGAAGTTCCTTCAATAATGGTGCCTCCAGGTTTTAATAATCCCTCTTGTTCAGCATTATCAATCATTTTAACAGCAATCCGATCCTTTATTGAATTGCCCGGATTAAAATATTCAACTTTCACAAGGATCGTACCTTGGACACCCTTGGATACGTGATTCAGCTTTACCAGTGGCGTGTTGCCAATAGTGTCCACAATACTGTTATAATATTTCATATTTATACAATCAAGAAATCGCAAAAATAGCCAAAAAATCTATCTAAAAAGAATCCTTGAATCTTCTTCTTTAAATATAAAAACTATACTTCTTTTTTCGGGTTTGGGAAAATCTTCGAGAATTCTACTTAGACAAAATTTTTGGTCTTCATGAAATGGATCATGCCGTAGAATAGTGATGAATTTAGTCCACTTTTTTTAAAGAGGACTGCACTACCTTCATCTCTAAAACTAAATCCTAAAAAACAGATTCTATCTCATGTTCAATGATTAAATTACTAAGCCTTTGAATGGATCTCTCAGAATCAAGAAAATCATTTTCCTAACTTAATCTTACATTAAATTTCATTTTGATGTTATTTATTTCTTCAATTGAAATTAATAATGCAATTTTAACCACATCTAAACCTTGTCTACAGATATGAGAGTATTAATTTTTAGCCTGATTCTAACCCTTTTTTTTACATCATACGCCCAAAACAGTTATATGCCCAAAACATTGGATATGAAAGAGCGGGCAGTGATTGTCGATCGTTGGCTTCAAGACCGCATGGTCACAGTACTTCCAGATTTGATGAAAAGAACGGGCATCGACATGTGGTTAATCATCGCACGTGAATACAATGAAGACCCCATTTTAAGAACCATGCTCCCCTCCACATGGCAATCGGCCAGACGTACAACGATTTTAGTCATTTATGATCCCGGCGATCAAAAACCTTTGGAAACCATGGCTATGGCAAGGTATGCTGTTGGAGACCTCTTTCGCAAAGTCTGGGATAAGGAAACTCAGCCTGACCAGTGGAAAGCATTGGCTGCTTTGATCAAAGAAAAAGATCCCAAAAAGATCGGGATCAATAAATCGGTCACTTTTGGTCATGCAGATGGCTTAAGTGCAACCCACTATGAGATGCTGACCTCTAACTTAGAAGTTAAGTACGTAAAAAGATTGACCAGTGCTGAGTCTTTAGGCATTGGATGGCTTGAAACAAGAACGGAAAGCGAAATGATCGTATATCCCAATATCGTAAGGATGGCTCATCAAATCATTGCGGAAGGTTTTTCAGAAAAAGTGATACAACCAGGCATCACCACCACCGATGATGTAGTCTGGTGGTACCGAGACAAAATAAGGTCTGCGGGTTATACCACTTGGTTTCATCCCTCGGTCTCTATTCAAAGAAAAGATGAGGCCTCTTTTGAGCACCTCAGATCTTTTTCTGATAGACCTGAAGATGAAATTATTCTGCCAGGTGATCTGCTTCATGTTGATTTTGGAATCACTTATTTGAGACTAAATACAGATACCCAGCAACATGCATACGTTCTTAAATCAGGAGAAACAAACCCTCCTGATTTTTTGGTGAAAGCATTTGCAAAAGGGAATCAAGTCCAAGATATTTTCTTAAATAACTTTAGAACCGGAAGAACTGGAAATGAGATTTTGCAAAAATCTCTCTCTGAAGCTCAAAATATTGGATTAAAACCTACGATCTACACCCATCCTATAGGCTACCATGGACATGCCGCCGGTCCCACCATCGGGATGTGGGATCAGCAAGAGGGAGTTCCGATTGCAGGCGATTATCCACTTTATCCCTATACGGCTTATTCAATAGAACTCAACAATGCCTCTTTCATAAAAGAATGGAATAAAGAAATCAGAATTATGCTGGAAGAAGATGCCTATTTTGATGGTGATGCAGTGCGTTACATTGATGGTAGGCAGACAAAACTAATGACCATCCCAAGAAAACTTACACCTAACAACTGATCACTTATCTAAAATCTAAGACGCATGCTTCGAATAACTATCATTTGCTTTTTGCTCGTTCAGTTTTTAGAGAACCCAGCGCAAAAGCTATCAAAAAAAGAAAAAGAAATAATTTCACTCGTTCATAAAAATAACGATGCGGCCATGGCGTTGCTTGAGGAAGCTGTAAATATCAATAGTGGCACCATGAATCTTGAAGGAGTCAAAAAGGTTGGAATGCTTTTTAAAGGTCAATTTGATGAAATACAGATGGATACCAAGTGGATTGATTTGACCAACCTGAATCGAGCGGGACATTTATTTGCTGAAACCAAAGGAAATAAAGGGAAAAGAGTTTTATTAATCGGTCATTTGGATACGGTATTTCCTGAAAATAGCCCTTTTCAAAAAATGGAACAACTCCCCGATGGAGCCGTTAAAGGTCCTGGAACCAATGACATGAAAGGTGGCAATGTCATCCTACTTTTTGCCTTGAAAGCGCTTCATGGAGCAGGGGAATTGACAGATGCTCAAATTATTGTTGCACTCACTGGAGATGAAGAATTGACAGGAAAACCCATTTCTTTGAGTCGTAAAGATCTGATTGAAGCAGGCCAGCGAAGTGACATTGCTCTGGGATTTGAAACCTCAACAGGATTTAATAATGTTACCCTGGCACGGAGAGGTTCTTCAGGTTGGAAAGTTGAAATCAAAGGAAAAAGAAGGCATTCCGCCGGACTATTTTTGAACGGTGTCGGAGCTGGTGCTGTTTTTGAATCCGGAAGAATATTAAATGATTTCTATGAAACCTTAAAGGGTGAAACTTATCTTACGTTCAACCCTGGAATTATCCTTGGAGGTACTGACATTAGTTATGATGAGCCAAGTAATACCGGAAATGCCTTTGGAAAAACTAATGTTGTGGCACAATCAGTGATTATTGACGGAGACCTAAGATTCATTTCAGAAGAACAAAAAGAAATAACTCGGGCAAAAATGCGAGCAATTGTAGCAAATAACCTACCCGAAACCTCAGCTAAAATAACGTTCTTCAATAGCTATCCTGCCATGCCCCCTACTCAAGAAAATAAAGATCTCTTAAAAAGATTCAGTAAGGTCAGCATTGATTTGGGACATGGGCCTGTAGAAGCATGGGATCCTTCAAAGCGTGGTGCAGCAGACGTCTCTTTTGTTGCACAGTATGTGGCTTGTATCGATGGATTAGGTGCTATGGGAACTGGGGCTCATACACCTGATGAAACCATTGATCTAGCAACCTTTGAGGTACTTACCCAGCGCGCGGCGGTACTGATATACCGACTAATCAATGAATAAGCAGATAGCTGTTTTTTGTGGCTCATCTATGGGTTTTGATCCCATTTATCAATCATCCGCTCAAGAAGTTGGACGTAAACTAGTGGCCCATAAATATAACCTCGTGTATGGAGGTGGATCCGTAGGCCTGATGGGCGTAGTTGCGGATGAAGTACTTTCATTGAAAGGCCAAGTGACGGGAGTGATAACAGAAAAACTGCATGCATGGGAAGTAGGGCACGATGGCTTAACGCAACTACACATAGTAAAGACCATGCATGAAAGAAAAGCCATGATGGCTCAATTATCAGATGGTTTCATCGCACTACCTGGAGGCATTGGAACGCTCGAAGAAATAACAGAAATTACCACTTGGCTACAATTAGGTTATCATCAAAAACCTTGCGGCATCTTGAATATTGATGGTTATTACAATGCATTTATTACTTTTTTAGACCAAATGGTCACCCAAGGGTTTTTGGATGCTAAAAGTAGAAATTTGATTATTATTGAATCAAATATCGATGATTTATTTGCTAAAATGCCATTAAATAACTGATTCATTTACCGTTGTATTATTATTGCAACGATATTATAGAAAAAACAAAAATATGAAATTCGGAACTAAAGTCTTACATGCGGGTATTGCTCCCGATCCTTCGACAGGTGCCATCATGACACCTATTTTTCAAACCTCCACCTACGTACAAGAGGCTCCTGGAAAACATAAAGGATTCGAATACGCACGAACTCAAAATCCCACAAGGACAGTATTAGAAGAAAATCTAGCTGCCTTAGAAAACGCAAAATATGGACGCTGTTTTTCATCAGGTATGGGTGCCACAGATGCCGTTATTAAGTTATTAGCCCCTGGGGATGAAGTCATTTGTACACATGACCTTTATGGAGGAACCTATCGCCTCTTCACTACTATCTATCAAAACTATGGTATCGTTTTTAAATTCGTTGACCTTCAAGATATCGAAGCAGTAAAAAAAGCCTTCAATCCAAAGACCAAAATGATTTGGATTGAATCTCCAACAAATCCCATGATGCGCATTGTAGACATCAACGCCATGGTAAAAATCGCTAAAACCTACCATAGTTGGGTCTGTGTTGACAATACTTTTGCGACACCATATTTACAAAATCCGATTGACATAGGTGCCGATATTGTTGTTCACTCCGTAACCAAGTATATATCTGGCCATTCCGATGTAGTCATGGGTGCAGTCATCACCGATGATAAAGCCCTAGATGATAAAATTGGATATATTCAAAATTCAGCGGGCGCCATTCCAGGCCCAAATGATTGCTTTTTGGTCCTCAGAGGAATCAAAACTTTACACATAAGGATGGATAGACATTGTGAAAACGGGAGCAAAGTAGCCCATTTTCTTAAAGATCATCCTTCGGTCGACGAAGTCTTTTGGCCTGGATTTAAAGAACATCCCAATCATCAAGTTGCCAAGAAACAGATGCGTCAATTTGGAGGAATGATCTCATTTACCCTCAGAGAGAACCACGTTGATGTGGCTTTCAAGTTGATGGGAAAACTCAAATTCTTTAGCCTTGCGGAGTCCTTAGGTGGCGTAGAGTCTTTGGTTGGACATCCTGCTAGTATGACCCATGCCTCTATTCCAAAAGGAGAAAGGCTGAAATCTGGACTGACCGACTCACTCATACGGTTGAGTGTGGGCATTGAAGACATAGATGATTTAATTACTGATTTAGCCCAAGCTATCGAAGTCTAAAAAAGGTCTAACGTTTGATTTCAAATCCATGTGATAAATGAATATCGCTATTTATGGATGAAGCTACGGAACAATATTTATCTACCGCCATAGATATTATTTTTTCAGCCTCTTGATACGTAAGGTCAGGTGAATCAATTTCATAGTGAATGTGCACCTCAGTGAAGGATTTTGGTACCTGCAATCTACGCTGACCGCTCGCTTTTCCCGAAAAACCATTAAGTACTTTGCGCCTCTTTTTAATCATTGAAACAACATCAACCGCAGCACACGCAATGATACCGGACAGTAATAATTCCATGGGGGATTGAGCTTGTTTTTTTTCTGGCTCATACATATCAATCTCTACACGGTTTTGCGTGCTATTTACTGTATAAAACTCTTCATCGGATTTAAATCCTAAGACTACTTCTATTTCCATTCTCCAAATTTACTCTCATAATTTTCATTTAGTCTGGTTTGAAATCAAATTTTAATCAAAAAACTAAATGATCTAACACAAATTTTTCGTTTCATTCAAAAAAAAATATCTCCAAAAAAGAATAAAAAAAGAAAAACAATAATCTAAACCATGAGATCAATGTAAGTTTACACTTTTTTATCGCATTGATTATGATCATTCCAAAAGAATCCAAACTAACCGCCGTACAACTTTCAGCCCTCAGCGCAATTGTAGAAGAATATGATTGTAAACTTCAAGCAATTGTAGGACATCATAGAAGTGTTTATGCCGTCTTAGGTGAAGAAAGAAAAACAGTAATGATAAATAGAATATTAGGCCTTGATTTTATCGACCGTTTTGATGCCGTTGACTCTCCTTTCAAATTAATGGATATTAATTCAGAATTAGCCCATCACAAAATTGTTTTAGGAAAGCATATTGTGGGAGAGGGTCCTTTTGTAATTGCCGGTCATTGTACTATCGATCCAAAAAACCCAAATTTATTTATCGAATCTGCCCATGCAGTAAAAGAAGCTGGCGCAAAAGCCATACGTGGTGGTGTTTGGAAACCTCGAACCATGCCCTACTCTTTCCAAGGAGATGATGCTTCTGTAAAGATACTTATGGAAGCTCGATCACAAACAGGACTGCCTGTAGATACTGAAGTGATGGATGAACATCAATTGAGAATTGCTGTGGAAGCAGGAGTTGATATTTTGCAAGTTGGCGCGAGAAATGCTTTAAATTATTCATTGCTGAAAAGCATAGGCCAGATGACTCAAAATAAGAAAATTGCCGTATTACTAAAAAGGTCTATGGGAATGGGACCTATAAACGAATTTATTGCAGCAGCAGAATACATTGCAGCTGCAGGAAATCCAGATATAATGCTGTGTCCAAGAGGGACCAATCCAACGATGGATGGCTATCGTAATTATCCTGATGAATCCATCACACCACTGCTGAAAGAAAAAACATGGGCACCTGTCATCGTGGATCCTTGTCACTCCGTCGGTAGAGCTAAATATGTACCTTCCGCTGCGTTAGCTGCGATCGCATACGGAGCTGATGGCGTTATCATTGAGAGTCATTTAGATCCACAAAGAGGTATTGGAGATGATCCCAAGCAGTCGATCAAGCCTGCAGTTTTAAAACAATTAATTATTGATATTGAAGCTATTTGGGCCATAAAAAATAGAACTGTACTCGATAGTAATTAAGGATTATTATTTTGTGCGTACTGATTTATTTTATTCCAATCATCGAGATATAAATCATTGATTTTTTTGAGGTAATCAGGTGCTATGAGGGGTCCTTCGGGAACCCAAGACTTAGGAAGTATTATGGCCATATACATGACCATATGAAAAAATGCCCACCACGGTCTAAAGAGCAACCAATTCACTAATCTATTACTTCTTCCCCTAGGTATGTATCCTATAAAATTTCGACAGAAAAACCTCAGAACTAACAATTGCTTTTCTGAATAAGAAGTGTGAACCTTGCTCAAGGAAATATTTTCTTTCGTATAACTTGTTCCCGAATATTGCGATATTTTATCGAAAAAAACCCAAGGATCTTCCTTTAATTCGTTATGAAATAAAACTAAAGGTTTTTGTTGGGTGTGTTTTTCAATGATTTCAAGTTTTGAATAAAAATTCAAATGCTTTTTATCCCACATCCCCTCCCGATGAGGATCTAGGGTAACAAATTCTCCAAAGCTATGATGCCAACCATTCTTAACATATCTACGATATTGAGAAGCAATCCAACCCCCATGTTCTCTAAATAAAATAATGATTTTAACATTAGAAAAATGTGATGTAAACCGTGCTACTTCATCATTAAACTGCCTGTCCATCTCACAAGAGACTAAATACTTTTGTGGACCCATTTTTTTAATGATCTCTATACTGCTTCGGTACTTGTTTTTTGGGATGTAATGAATTCCCTCTAGATTATTGAATACTTTATTTTGTAAATAAGTTGAAGCAACTTTTCCTAGACCAACATGAAAATATATCTCTGGCTCATTCATATTACAAATTTATTGATTTCATTGAGTAATTTATCTAAACTACCCCATTAACCTTTGGATAAATTTTGATAATAATCATAGAGAAGTCAAGCGCTTCTTTTCGAATGATTAACCGTGATTTTTTATTTCATTCAATAAGAATGAAAACATTCGATGGCTTAGTTTTGTACTATGTCAATTGAAGAATATTCCTACTTAAAAGACCTCAATCCTGCCCAACATGAAGGAGTAATCAATGTGAAAGGTCCCACGATGATTATCGCCGGAGCTGGGTCTGGGAAAACAAGAGTGCTTACCGCTCGAATAGCTTACTTAATGGATCAGCACAATGTCGATCCTTTCAATATTTTATCGCTGACTTTTACCAATAAAGCATCTAAAGAGATGCGAGATCGTATTGAAAAACTGATCGGTCTAGAGGCGCGTAATATCTGGATGGGAACCTTTCATGCCGTTTTTGCACGCATACTGCGTACGGAAGCTACATATATAGGTTATACAACCAATTTCACCATATACGACACAGAAGATTCAAAATCACTGATCAAAGCCATTGTCAAAAGCCTTAATCTTGATGATAAGTTATACAAAGCCAATGTCGTTTATAATAGAATCTCTGGAGCTAAAAACAGATTAGTAAGTTGGAAAGAGTACAATGAAAATCCCATATATAAAGATGACGATGAGATTAATGGTCGGCCTGAAATGGGTCGTATTTATCGCATTTATGCCCAACGGTGTTTCAAGGCCAATGCCATGGATTTTGACGATTTATTGTTCAACACGAACGTGTTATTCCAGGAACATATCGCCGTACTCAATAAATACCAGCAGCGCTTTCATTATGTGATGATTGATGAGTTTCAAGATACCAATATTTCACAATATATGATCGCTAAAAAGTTGGGCGCTGTAAGGCAAAATATATGTGTA
>Ga0209603_1004621_pt1 | contig 11408 bp, 9 predicted proteins | sample COGITO_mtgs_1206_FD_184812 | JGI IMG/M metagenome (GOLD analysis project Ga0209603, IMG submission 184812) | Pelagic marine microbial communities from North Sea - COGITO_mtgs_120607 (SPAdes) (version 2) | ecosystem: Environmental > Aquatic > Marine > Epipelagic ... | reverse complement strand
TGTGGCGGATAAAAATCACTTGTAGCGACGTTAACTCTTGCCGAAATAGGATGAGATAAAAACGCTCCAAAATTAGGAATCGTTACACATTCGTAGCGGTATAGTAAATCACTTATGTACTGGCTTAATTGCATAAAATCAAAGTTAGAAAATTTTTATTAAAAAAAAGAGTTTTTTTAGTTTAAGAGCTAAATTTACTTTCTAGAGCTAAGCTTTCCCAGTAGCTTGAGTATTTCTAGGTAGAGCCATACGAGCGTTACTAAGAGTCCAAAAGCGCCATACCATTCCATATATTTTGGAGCACCACTTTTAGCCCCGTGTTCAATAAAATCGAAATCCATAACCAAATTTAAGGAGGCGATCACAACCACGAAAAGAGAAAACCCAATACTTATCATAGACGCATTTGTAGGGTCCATGATAGGCAAGCCTCCCCCGCCAAATAGGCTCATCAAAAAACTAATTAAATAGACCACTCCAATCCCAGCAGTTGCAGCAAATATGCCGAGTTTTAAATTTTCTGTTACTTTAATTATTTTTGTTTTATAGGCAAATAAAAGAGCAATTAAGATGCCTAAAGTCAGACTAATCGCCTGAGGAACAATACCTGGTTCAAATAGGTCTGCATACATTTTAGAAATGCCACCAAGGGCTAGCCCTTCAAGAACGGCATATATTGGAACCGTTATGGGCGACCACTCTTTTTTAAAGATAGTGATAACGGCCACAACAAGTCCCCCGCCAAAACCAATAAGCACATAATCCATAATAGCATTGCTGTAGGTGTAATAGGCAGCAAATAATAAAATGGCAAGGCTCATAGCGGTTTTGTTCACAGTACCGTCAATCGTCATTACTTCGCCAGTGGTTGATTTTAAATTATTAAAAGTCTTTTTGCTAAGCGCAGGATTTCCTGATTTCATCATTTTAGGCTCAATTAATGGGTTGTTTTACCAAACAAATTTACAAGAAAACATCAAGACCACAAAGCCGGTTTTTGGAGGCTAGACTTTTTTTTAAGTTCTTAAAATTAAAACCTCACTAATTACATAAGTTATATTCCATTTTTATGTATATTGTAAGAAGATTACGTTTTCTTTTTTTCACCCCTATTAAAGCTACGTATAAAATCGTTTGAGTGTAAATCGATTTTGATATAAAATAGTAATAGGTATAAACTGATAACAATATGTTAGATTGTTTGGGTGTTAAAATTAGAATTTTAAAAAAAGCTCTTATCTTTTGTATATGGCTGCTTTCTAGTGTGTCTTATGCTCAGTTGCACCACCAAACAATTGGGGCTTTAGGAGGAAGTCAAGTTAAATCAAATTATCACGTATCTCACTCGGTCGGCCAATCGTCTGTTGTGGGCGCCTCCCAATTAAGCTCAACAATGATAAGTCAAGGCTATCAACAAGCCATTCTTAATGAGTATATATTGCAATCCTCCCCCAACGTATATGAAGTTAAATTTTACCCGAATCCATTTTCAACGCAACTTACTTTTGAACTGCCGCTGGATTACGACAACCTTCAAATCACAATTATAGACTTAAGGGGGCGAAGTGTATTAACAAAAATATTAACGACAGCTAACCAATCAATAGTGTTAAAACTCCCTTTTCTTTCGGATAGTGAATATATAATAACCTTAACCGCTCTTGACTTTTATTTCCAAACTAAAATCATAAAAAAACTTTGAAACATCTAACAATAACACTCATTATCATCCTTGTTTGGGGCAAGGGTTTTTCTCAAGAAATTTCTGTAGAATCAGGTCTTAACTTTACATCCTACAGATACAATAATTCAACAGGAGATTCTAATGAAAACGTGAAACCTGATTCTGGATTTTATTCTAGGCTAGGACTGGGCGCCTTCGAGCTAGGAAGCCAAAAAATAGGTTACGGAGCAAGTTTTCAGCAACTCAACGCCACAGGGGGGGATGGATATGAAAACTATAATTGGAAAACAAATTACTTAGGAGGGTTTGTTCAGTATCAAAAGTTAATTTACAAAAATAGAATAGGAGCAAAACTGAGCCTCGATTTTCTGCATTTAGTTTCAGGGAAACAGAAAATAGGCGGCGAAACTTTTGACTTAACTAATGAGAAAGAAATGAATGGCACTTGGATTAACCCTAGTGTGGGTGTGTTTGCAAATGTCATTAACTCCAACTCTTTGGGGCTGGACATAGGGTATAATTTTTCTTACGCATTTAAAGCTGGCGGACAGGGCACTGAATCGCTCTCTTATGCGTCTAGTCAAGTATATTTTAGAGTTCATTTAAAGTCACCTAAAAACGAGCTTGATGTTCACGAACATGAGCTCCCAAAGTACACTATCCCCGATTCGGTATCAAACAACCAATTGGCTTTGGAACAAGAAATTCAAAACTTAAAACTGGAAATTAACGTCCTACAACAGCCACTAAATCCACAGCTGGAAAACACCGTGTTTTTTAATTTAGACTCCTATAAAATTGACAAAGATCAATATCAAAAATTAGAAACGCTAGCCAATTATTTAATAAACAACCCAACAATGATCGCAACCCTTGTGGGGTATGCAGACGACACAACGGGTCAAACAGCATACAACCAAACATTATCAAACAACAGATCAAAAAGTGTTCAGGAGTTTTTAATTTCTATGCTAGTAGATCCATCTCAATGTATTGTGAAAGGGGAAGGTGAAACAAGCCAATTCAATCAAAAAATATACGACTCCAATCGCAGAGTGACTATCATTTTAACATCAAAAAAGTAAGCATGAAAATGACCATTAAAAACTCTAAATCCTTTTTCTTTTTGTGTATTTTAAATTGCGCTTTTGCATTTGCACAAGACCAACGGAATGGCATTAGTTACCAGGCCTTAATTATTAACACAAGTAGCGTAGAGCTTCCAGGAGCAAACCAAACAAATAGCCCATTAAGAAATAAAAACATTTGTCTTCAGTTCTCGATACTCGATGAAATGGGGGGATATGAATATGTAGAGTATATTACCACCGCAACAGATTCTCAAGGGATGGTTAATGTTGTGATTGGAACGGGCACCGCCGTTGGCGGTCGTTCTTGGAGCGATATTGAATGGTCGGCCGCAATGAAATCACTCCAGGTCGATTTTGATGTGACGGGGCAATGTAATGCTTTTGAAGCGCTTAGTTTACAACAATTAACTGCAGTTCCGTTTGCATTATATGCGCCTGGATCTGATGTCCCAGGACCACAAGGAGAACCAGGTGAGCCAGGAGAGGACGGGGTATCTGCTTATGATGTTTGGTTAGAACTTGGAAACACAGGGGATGAGCAAGAATTTATAGATTCGCTAAAGGGCGAAGCAGGTGTAGATGGTATTTTAGGAACGGACGGGGTATCTGCCTATGATGTTTGGGTATCTCTTGGAAATACGGGGGATGAGCAAGAATTTATAGATTCGCTAAAAGGCGAAGCAGGTGTAGATGGTATTTTAGGAGCGGATGGACTTTCTGCTTACGAACTTTGGTTATCTCTTGGAAACACAGGGGATGAGCAAGCGTTTATCGATTCGCTAAAAGGGGATCCTGGAGAAGATGGAGAGCCCGGAGAAGATATAGACTTGGACTGGCCTGATGGCACAACCTTAGGCGATACGCTTACTTGGATTTGGAATGGAACCGAATGGGTTGGCACCATTACCAACACCGATAATAATACCATTATCATCACATCCTCAGCAGGCTCAAACGCGCAAGTCGTTTGTGAAGATGCTGCAATTGACCAAATTACTTATGCGATTAATATTGACCCCACAGGGCTAACGGTTAGCGGCCTTCCCAATGGAGTAGAATACAATATTGTGGGCAATATTGTGTATATCACAGGAACGATAGATATTGATGTTGCGTCGCAAACAACATTTAATTATACGTTAACAGTACCTAATGGCACCATAAACATTGTAGCACAGGGAACCATTATTGTATCCCCAAAAGCATCACTAGAAGTTGTTTCGGGAGAACTGAATCAAAACTCCTGTATTGGAGAACCTATAACCCCTATAACATTTCAAATTGATGGGCCAGCGCCTAACGCAACAGTTACAGGCCTTCCGCCTGGAGTTGAAGCTATTTTAAGCGGTAATACGCTCACCATTTCTGGAACGGCGACTGGGAGTATTGCTTCTGGAAGTATTTATAGTTTTTTAGTAGAGACAAGTTCTTTGTCTTGTGAAAACGTCTCAATTTCAGGCGCATTAACCCTCACGGATTGCTCTTCCTGTTATCCGTCTGTGAATGCAGGTACAGACAACACCATCTGTGCTGGGGAAAGTTATGTGATTGAAAACTCATCTGCAGCCAACTATACAACCCTTGTATGGACCACCTCTGGAACAGGCACGTTTAATGACACCACAAGTACGGCTCCCACCTATTTTCCTACCAACGCCGACTTTGACAGTGGGTCTATAACACTCACACTCACTGCAGAAAATACCAGCTGTATACAACCCCAAGAAGTCGTAGATACGATGCTGTTAACATTATCTGATTGTACAACCATAGACGTGACTTTAATAAATAATATGCGGTGTACACTCTTTGCTTATAACGTTGAATTTGGAGCAACAATTGAGACCGATAACATTCAAGAAATTCAGACCGCCGGACTCTGTTATAACCTAACTGGTGGCCCCACAACGGCTGACCTTACTGTTTCCGAAACCAATACAAGCACAGGATGGTGGGCAGACACCCCACCTACCTTTGAAATGGAACTGACCGGACTTCCCTTAGACGTTCCTCTGTTTGTAAGACCTTATGTGATTACCATTGCTAACGAGGTGGTCTATGGCGATACCATTGAGGTGGTGGCCAATGACCCCAACCTCAACCATATTTTTGATTATACCGAAACTGGAAATTTTGAAATTGATGACTTCCCCGTAGAGACCACTTCTGAAATTACCTTTGTAAACATCACAAGCCTTTCTAGATTATCTTGGACCTCTTCGGGCCCTATGAGTCGAAATATCGTAAGAATTAATTTCCCAGTCCTAATAGACCTAAGCTCATTTGAAATGCGAAACGAATTTTCTATTCGAAGGATATATGCGCCCTTGCTGGAAACTATAACTTATTTCCAACTAGAAAACACTTCCACTATCGAGGTCATATTCTTGAGCTTAAAGTACATAAACAGACTTTTTAGCATACAAAACAATGCTCAGTTGTTAAGCCTTGACTTCCCACAGTTAGAGTTGATAGATATTACGAACAGTAATTTATCCATCGACAACAACCCGCTACTTCTCGCTATTGAATGGAATCAGTTGACAGATATAAAAACAAACGTTAATTATAATTCTTTTTATATTTATAACAACGCTTCTCTTGAGCGGATAGAGTTAAATGCCCTGGAAGATGTTGAGTCGAATTTTCAAATTGAAAACAATTCTTCCCTAGAAACAATTGAGTTGCAGCAATTGGTAAACGTGCATCGCCGGTTTTATATCAATAATAACCCTGCTTTAACAAGTTTAAGCGCCCCCCAGTTATTTTCCGTTGGGGATTATCTGTTTTCAGGAACGTCTTTTGAAATAAATGGTAATGTTATGCTTTCGAATCTTGACCTTTCATCAATTAGAAAAGCGTATGGTAACTTTGTTATAGTTAACAATTCCTCTTTAGATACGTCCACGGCTTTTCCTTGTGAACTGTATGTGTTTTACAACGACGGTTTTGACTGTAATCCAGGGGCTGTTAATGTTGGGGGTAATTTAGACAACAACTATTGTTTTCAAGACCTTTCATTACGCGACGATTCGGATTTAACAACAGTGCCCATTACAGGCATTACATCCATTTCTGCGGAAAGCGGGGGTATCATTACCAGCAATTCGTTTGTAAAAATGCAAGCCAAGGGGGTGTGTTGGAGTACTTCTCCAAACCCAACCATTGCAGATACCTTTTCAGAAAATGGCAATTGGAATGCAAATTACGACTCGTTTATTTATAATCTGACTCCAAATACTACTTACTATGTCCGGGCCTATGCACAAGATTGTAATGGGGTGTATTACGGGAATGAAATTTCGTTTACTTCGGCCCCATAAATTGAGGGCTATGTTTGTAGGGTTGCTTATATTTACAACAAACATAGCCCCCTATGAATCCACCTCAACTCCTTTATGCGCTCGCATTGCAGGCCGTGCCTAACATTGGCGACATTACAGCCAAAAAATTAATTAGTCACTGCGGAACCCCAGAAGCGGTATTTAAAACATCTAGCGCTACCCTTTCAAAAATTGAAGGGATTGGAGGCTATGCTCTAAAACACCTCAATGAAACCAAGCATTTCAAACTCGCTGAAAACGAGCTCACTTTCATGGAAAAACAGTCCATAAAAGGGCTTTATTTTGAAGATTCTAACTACCCCTACAGATTAAAACACTGCATTGATGGCCCCATTGTATTGTTTCAAAAAGGAACTGTAAATTGGGAAAATCAACCAATTATTAGCATTGTAGGCTCGCGAAAAACCTCAAGTTATGGTCTTTCTCAATGTGAAAAAATTATTGAAACCCTAGCAGCCTTCAACCCCATAATTGTATCCGGACTCGCTTATGGCACAGATGTAAGAGCACATCGGTCGGCTTTGAATCATCAACTTCAAACGGTGGCATGTATGGCCCAAGGCCTTCAAAATACCTACCCAAAACAACACCTCAAATACCGACATTTAATAGAAAACCAAGGCGGGGTTGTAACAGACTTTTGGAGCACTGCTCCTATGGAGCCCTCAAATTTTATTAAACGCAACCGTCTTATTGCAGGACTTAGTGAAGCAACTGTAGTTATTGAGTCTGCAGAAAAAGGAGGAAGTTTAGCAACTGCAGAAATGGCATTTGGATATAATAGAGAGGTTTTTGCACTCCCAGGCCGAACGACTGACATTCAGAGCCAAGGCTGTAACAACCTTATTAAAACCAAAAGCGCACACTTAGTCAGCACAGCAGCAGACATCCCATTTATATTAAACTGGACACTCAAAGCACCACTAAAGGGTGTTCAAAAAAAGTTGTTTGTAGAGTTAGACCTTGAAGAGAAAGTTATTTATAAATTCCTTAAAGCGGAAGGGAAATCGACCTTAGACGCGATTGCGCTCAGCTGTCAAACACCAACATCCAAAGCGGCACACTTGCTGTTAAGTCTTGAGCTTAAAGGCGTTTTAAGACCGCTTCCTGGAAAAGCATATGAGCTGGTTTAGTAGCCTATTTTTTCACGCACACGCTCCAATACAGCATTTGCTGTTTTGGCTGCTTTTTCAGCACCAACTTTGAGAGCTTGATCTATCTCCTCTAAGTTTTCCATGTAGTAGGCATAGCGCTTCCTTTGTTCAGAGAACTGCTCACAAATTAATTCAAACAAGGCTTGTTTGGCGTGCCCATAGCCGTATCCACCACCCTCGTAATTTTGCTTCATTTTGGCGACTTGAGCATCGGATGCTAGCAACGAATAAATTGCAAAAGAATTACAAGTCGACCAATCCTTAGCAGCTTCTAGCGCTGTGCTATCGGTCTGAATTGACATGATTTGTTTTCTAAGGGCTTTATCCGTTTGAAAAAGATCAATTATATTTCCTTTGCTTTTACTCATTTTTTGGCCGTCAGTCCCAGGGATTAACATGTTTTCTTTCTGAACTTTCGCTTCTGGAATGACAAAAACATCTCCCACCTTGGCATGCACTCTTGAGGCAACATCACGCGTCATTTCTATATGTTGAAGTTGGTCTTTTCCTACAGGAATAATATGTGCATCGTACAGTAAAATATCAGCAGCCATTAACATTGGGTATGTAAATAGACCTCCGTTTACATCTTCTAGCCGATCTGCTTTGTCTTTAAAACTATGAGCTAATTCTAGCCTAGAAAACGGAAAAAAGCAACTCAAATACCAAGACAGCTCTGTGACTTGTGGGACATTACTTTGTCTGTAAAAAACTGTTTTTTCAATGTCTAAACCAAAAGCCAACCAGGTAGCTGCAGTTGCATAGGTGTTTTTACGAAGGGTATTGGCCTCTTTTATTTGTGTTAAAGAATGCATGTCTGCAATAAACAAATAAGAGTCATTTTTTGGATCGTTACTCATTTCAATTGCCGGGATAATAGCCCCTAAAATATTTCCTAAGTGCGGGGTTCCTGTACTCTGTATGCCAGTTAAAATTCTTGCCATTTTACCTTTTATTTGTCTAAATTATAAGCAAAGGTACTTTTTTTGACTCAATAGCTCAATTTTTTTAGTAGTTTTGAGCGTGATGAAATTTATTAAATATCCATTTTGGATTTTCTATAGAATCTGGTTTTATGCGCTTGTTGCGGGAATCATTATTTTAATGTTTCCTTTTCTGTTTATTTCAGTGTTAAAATCTAAATGGTATCCCTATTTTTTCAAGCTTGCTAGAATATGGGCTAAATTTATTCTAATAGGAATGGGCTGTTATTGGCGCGTTGAGCGACCGGAAGCGTTAGTCAAAGGGCAAAGCTATGTGTTTGTAGCGAATCATACTTCTATGTTGGATATTATGCTAATGCTTGTTGCTGTTAAAGACCATCCGTTTGTTTTCATTGGAAAAAAAGAATTAGTTAAAATACCTATTTTTGGATTCTTTTATAAGCGCACAAGTATTTTGGTAGATAGAAGCAGTGCTCAAAGTCGTAAAGCAGTTTTTATCAGAGCACAAAAACGCATCAAGGAAGGGGCGAGTATTTGTATTTTTCCAGAGGGAGGGGTCCCAGAGGAATCGGTTATTTTAGACCGCTTTAAGGCCGGAGCCTCTCGCCTTGCGATAAATCATAAGATTCAATTAGTGCCAATGGTTTTTTATGACAATAAAGAAAGATTATCTTATACCCTTTTTAGTGGGGGTCCTGGCAAAATGCGTGTTCAAGTATTTCCGCCAATCACAACAAAACACTTATCAACAGAAGAAACTACAGCGTTAACTTCCAAAGTGTATGATTTAATTTCAAACGCTCTAATTGCTGATTTAAAGGCGTAAAAAATCCCGACGAATCGGGATTTTAAATTAAGCTTCTTTTAAAATAACTCTGATTTTTTCTTCTAACTCATCCATTAATTCTGGATTGTCCTTAATCATTTGCTTGACAGCATCTCGGCCTTGGCCAAGTTTGGTGTCTGCATAGCTAAACCATGACCCACTCTTTTTAACAATTTCATGCTCTACGGCAACATCTAATATTTCTCCAACCTTAGAAACTCCTTGGCCATACATAATATCAAACTCTGCTAAACGGAAAGGAGGAGCTACTTTGTTTTTTACAACTTTTACTCGTGTTTTATTCCCTAATACGTTTCCATCACTGTCTTTTATTTGTGTTGATCTACGAATGTCTAAACGAACAGAGGCGTAAAACTTTAAGGCATTACCACCCGTTGTTGTTTCGGGATTTCCAAACATCACTCCAATTTTTTCACGCAATTGATTTATAAAAATCATCGTACAGTTGGTTTTGCTAATTGAGCCCGTAAGTTTTCTAAGCGCTTGTGACATTAATCGAGCATGAAGACCCATTTTAGAATCTCCCATTTCTCCTTCTATTTCACTTTTTGGAGTCAGTGCTGCAACAGAATCAATTACGACCATATCAATAGCGCCAGATCTTACCAGGTTGTCGGCAATTTCTAAGGCTTGTTCCCCATTATCCGGCTGAGATATAATAAGATTGTCTATATCCACCCCTAAGTTTTGTGCATAAAAACGATCAAAGGCATGTTCAGCATCAATAAACGCTGCAATGCCACCCGCTTTCTGCGTCTCAGCAATTGCATGAAGTGTTAGGGTTGTTTTACCTGAAGATTCAGGCCCATATATTTCAACGACACGGCCTCTTGGGTATCCTCCAACACCAAGGGCAATATCTAATCCTAAGGACCCAGATGAAATGACTTCCACGTCAATTACAGGGGCATCACTCATTCTCATCACTGTGCCTTTACCATAAGCTTTATCAAGCTTGTCTAATGTTAGGTTGAGGGCTTTTAATTTTGCATCTTTTTCGCTGCTCATAAGTCTTTTTGTATCTAATTCATTCTTCCTGCTAAAATAAGATTTCTTTTGTAAAGATTTAAAATTTTAACGAACCTTTTTGTATTATTTTGTAAATCCTATTTAGTCACTTTTACAGCGTATGTTCTAAAATTTATTACCTTTGTTGCACAATCATTATTAACTTAAAAACAAGTATAGCATGCAACTGTACAATACCTTAAGCAATATTGAAAGAGCGGCGCTTATACAACAGGCAGGTAAGGACCGTTTAACGATCTCTTTCTATAAATATTTTAAAATCACGAATCCAGAAGAATGTCGGAATCAGTTGTTCTTGTTTTGGGATCGCATTGATGTTTTGGGGCGTATTTATGTTGCTCACGAAGGGATTAATGCACAACTTTCTATTCCTGCCGATAACTTCGAAGCCTTTAAATCTCATTTGGACACCATTCATTTTCTTAAAAATGTCCGCCTTAATATTGCCGTCGAACATGACTTGTTTTCGTTTTTGAAACTAAAAGTTAAAGTTCGAGACAAGATTGTTTCAGATGGTCTAAATGACGACACTTTTGATTCTTCAGATATCGGAACACACGTAAACGCAGTAGAGTTTAATTCCCTTATTGAAGATGATAATACAGTTGTTGTGGATATGAGAAATCACTATGAAAGTGAAATAGGGCATTTTAAAAATGCAATCACACCAGATGTGGACACCTTTCGGGAGTCTTTAGATTTAATTGAAGAAGATCTAAAGGATCATAAAAAAACCAAGAAGTTAGTAATGTATTGCACCGGTGGCATTCGTTGTGAAAAAGCAAGTGCTTACTATAAGCATAAAGGCTTTAAGAATGTTTATCAATTGGAGGGAGGGATTATTAATTATGCCCGTGAAGTTGCTGTTCAGGGCATTGAAAATAAATTTATTGGCAAAAACTTTGTTTTTGACCAGCGTCGTGCGGAAAAGATATCGGAGGATGTAATTGCCAGTTGTCACCAATGTGGCAAACCAGCAGATGTCCATGTAAATTGTGCTAATGACGGCTGTCATTTGCTTTTTATCCAATGCGATGTTTGTAAAGAGGCGATGGAGAACTGCTGCTCTTCTGGTTGCATGGAGGTCAATCGTTTGCCGTCGGAAGCACAGAAAACACTTCGAAAAGGACAAGGAAATAGCAACGATATTTTTAAAAAAGGACGTGCGGATCATTTGCCACAAAAAAAAGATTTAAAAAATGTTTTTGAGACCTTAGCAAAACAGAAAAGCTAATTAGCGGTTAATCTGTATGATTTTTTAGTGCTAAAATCATGACCTGCCCATTTTTAAGTCCTTAAATAATCTTATATTTAC
>Ga0209603_1004610_pt1 | contig 11419 bp, 10 predicted proteins | sample COGITO_mtgs_1206_FD_184812 | JGI IMG/M metagenome (GOLD analysis project Ga0209603, IMG submission 184812) | Pelagic marine microbial communities from North Sea - COGITO_mtgs_120607 (SPAdes) (version 2) | ecosystem: Environmental > Aquatic > Marine > Epipelagic ... | reverse complement strand
TGGTCAAGTATAGTTGCGAACAAAGGAAGTGTTCAGCACTTAGATATACTAGATGAATGGGAGAAAGATGTATTCAAAACAGCAGTTGAAATCAATCAGGCATGGGTAGTGGAACACGCTTCAGTTAGACAAGAATTTATTTGTCAGTCTCAAAGTGTAAATCTATTCTTCCCACCTGATGTAAATAAAGGGGATTTGCATAATGTTCACATGTTAGCATGGGCAAAGAACTTAAAAACATTATATTACCTAAGAAGTGAAGCTATTGGTCGTGCCGATAATGTATCTTCTTTGGCTAAAAGAGAGATAATTTTTGAACAATCAGATTGTCTAAGTTGCGAGGGATAAATGAGCAAACTATTAGAAGAAAGAGACTATTATAAACCTTTTGATTATCCTTGGGCATTTGAGTTTTACAAAAAACAACAACAAATGCATTGGTTACCTGAAGAGGTACCACTCCAAGATGATATTAAAGATTATAACCAAAAACTATCAGAAGGCGAAAGAAAACTTATAGATAACATATTTAAGTTTTTTACACAAGCCGATGTAGATGTATGTTGTGGATATGCAAAGCATTATCTTCCAACATTTAAAGTACCAGAAATAAGAATGATGCTAGTAAGTTATGCTGCTATGGAAGCAGTACACCAAGAAGCGTATTCTTTATTGCTGGAGACATTAGGAAAATCAGATGACCAATATACAGAGTTTTTTGAAATACAAGCTATGGCAGAAAAACATGAGTATTTAACTGATTTTAATATGTCAAACGCCCACGAGATTGCAAAAACAATGGCAGTCTACAGTGGGTTTACAGAAGGAGTACAACTATTTAGTAGTTTTGCTATACTTCTAAACTATCCTAGACATAACCTTATGAAAGGTATGGGGCAGATAGTAACATGGTCTATAAGAGATGAGTCACTTCACGTTGAAGGATTATCAAAACTCTTTAGGGCTTTTATTGCAGAAAATCCAGAAATATGGACAGATAAACTGAAATATGAGATATATTGCGCAGCTGAACGCGTTGTTGAACTAGAAGATAAATTTATAGATGTTTGTTTTGATAAAGCAGACATTCCTGATTTAACAGCGAAAGAAGTAAAAGAATATATCAGATATATTGCAGATAGAAGATTATTAGGTCTAGGAATGAAAAACATATTCCATAGCACCACTAATCCACTGCCTTGGATTGACATGCAAATCAACGCAGTTGAGCATACCAACTTTTTTGAAAACCGTGCTACCGAGTATGCTAAGGCAAGTACACAAGGAAACTGGCAGGATATATTTAAATGAGCAAAGAACAAAGCATTAATATTGACGGTATCGAACATCCATTAAGTGGATTAACCGAAGAGCAGAGAGCTATAGTTACATCTATTAATCAATCAGATATAGAAGTAGAGAGATGTAAACATCTTATAGCCATCTGTCAAACAGCTAGACAAGCTTACATCAACGACTTAGGCAACCAATTAAATAGTGGCGATGTCGGTGAAGAAGAAGTTTAGATTTTACATATTAACTACTGCGTCTGGCAGGTATACGGACTGGGATAATAGAGTTGCTGAAACTGATTGTAACTTTAAAAGTCTAAAAGTCCACTTTGACCCTAGGTGGTCAAATATACAATATAAAGATGCGGTAGTAGTAGTAAATACAATAAGCTCTAGCTATAAGAGAGCAGTAAAGAGTTGGTGTGTAAGTAAAGGAATAGAATGTCATATAACAGACTGTAACAATACTCCTGGAAAAGGAAAGAACGAACTACTAAAAATATTTTTAGACTCCGAAGATGACTATATGGTACAAATTGACGGAGATGACATGTTAACCCCTTATGGGGTTGATTTGTATAAGAACTTAGCAAATCAAAAAGCTCCAGATAGTATAATAATATACCATCAATGGTCACAACAAGTTACTAAGTACGGTCAACGTTTCTTCACACGAATAATGAATAATCAAGATAGACCTGCTAACTACAAAAAAGATTTAGAGTTTTTCTATAAGTTTGTACCACTAAGTGCTAAGTTTCAGAAAGACTACCGCAAAAAAGTTAATAGTATGGGAGGTATAGATAAAGTATGTCATTTATATGCTACATACTCTAATCAAATGCACGAATTATGTAGAAAGTATAATGAAAAATACTTTTCTCATGTTACTAATCAACACATGGTAGATAATCACTGTAGACCAGTATGGTATTCTAGGAAAGCTGCTGAGTACAGATTCAATGAAGAAATGAGAATAGGAGAAGATACACGCCTATATTTACAACTAAAAACAGCTCACTATAAAGGTTTGTTAAATGTTGTAAGATTAAAAGAAGTTCCCTGTAGTTATGTGTATAATAACTTACATGGAGGTATTGTAGCAGAAGAATCCAATGGTATGACTAATATGGATTGGATGAAAAAGTTTATGGATTACATAGAAGAAGATGTAAAAGAAGGTAAAATAGGTGAGTACCCAAACTTACCCGAATTACAAGTTTCAATTCCAGAAGAAGTAAATGACTACTACATTACACAAGAGTTTAATATCGAAGACTTAGATCCAACTAGTGAAGAATACAAAAATATAAAATTATGTGATGACACTAGAAAAGAACTAAAACAAAGAATAAATTTATTAGAAGAACAGTCAACTCAATTAGCAAGAAAATTAATACTTAGCATAAAACCTGAAGGTGCAATGTGGGGATATTTTAAAAATCCTTATTTAAAAAACATATACTTATTAACTCCTATGGAGCATAAGATGGAACACTATTTTCAAAAAAGGATAATACTATGAAAATCTTTATAGGGTATGAATCTGCATACCCAGAAATGTTTGATGTGTGCAAAAAGAGCATACTTCGTTACAATTCCAATCATGAAATCATACCACTCAAAAAATCGGAAATATCCCAATATACTCGCCCACATCAAGGCGAGAGTACGGAATTTGCCTTTACTCGTTTTCTAGTACCACAGCTCTGTGACTATGAAGGCGAAGCTTTATTCTGTGATGGAGATTTCTTATGGCTCTGTGACCCTGAAGAAGTTATGGATTATTTTTCCGATAACCATACAGTTCATGTGGTACAACATCCTAATTTTCTCGTTCAAACCAGAAAAATGAAAGGCAAGAAAAACCATGGTTATCCTAGAAAATACTGGTCTAGTCTTATGCTTTTCAATAATCCTAAGTGTAAAGAACTTACTTATGATTATGTAAACCAAGCCCCAGCGGGTGCATTGCATGAGTTACGATGGGCAGATAGTATAGGGGAACTTCCTGCGCAGTTCAATGCCATGGTAAATTACTACAAATTCAAACGACCAAAAGCACTACACTTTACAGATGGTGGGCCTTGGTTAAATATAAACGAGTGTTCGGAGTACACAGCAAAATGGATGAAAGTTTACAAAAGTTAACAGAAAACAAAAACTTAATACTTGTGGGAAATTCAGTCGAAATTCTACAGTATAACTTTGGAGATTATATAGAAAGTTTCGATACAGTTGTGCGATTTGGAAAAGGAGTGCCTGAAGATAAGTTGCAACAACATATAGGAAAACGTACAGATATATGGATTACAGGGTGGTTACGAATGAACTTTCACCCTGCCTTTAAAGACGCTTATCCTTTGTTTAATCGTTGTCGTATACACCTCGACAAATACCCAGACCATAGAGGTGAGCCGCCATGGGGGCATAATAATGATATGTTCTCGGATAAAGAGTTGTTTAAAATATTTGATTTAGTAGGAGCAAAAAATGGAGTAGCTCCTAAGGGTGGTCGTCCAAGTGCAGGGTTTCTTGGTATATTATTTTTCTTGCAGAAGTGCAAATGTAAAAGTATAACTTTGATTGGTTTTGATTTCTTTGCTAAGAAGTTACCAGTTAAGACAGGTGGCGATTATCCATCAAGTTGGCATATGCCAATTAATGCAACAGGCTCAAACCCACATAATCCCAATGAAGCTAAATTAGTTAAAAAGTGGGAAAATAAAGGAAAACTACATTGGAAAATTCTTTCCGACCTAAATGACGAAATGTTAAAGTTTTCCTAATCTGTACCCAACTTCTATTAATTTTCTTGCAGTTTGTTTTTGTCTATTTGTTTTATAAGATAAATTTTCACATATTCTAGAATTTCTAAAGTTAACAGGAATCTTAGGTATAAGCTGGGCGTACAGTTCCCATGGAGTAGATAATTGAGTTCCTGTACTTACTTTAGCATATCCATTTGCTAGTGCATTTGTTGGTAGCGATACACTCCATGATTTTCTTAACATTACATTATAATTTATATATTCTTTTGAAGGTAATGCATCCCATTGTATTAATAAGTCACTTTTACCATTCATATATCTAGGTAGTACTCCATGTTCTTTTTCGTGCAACTTTGTAAAGAAAAACTCGTTGGTTGCAGCAAGTACTCTGCTATCATAATCATTGTAGAATCCTCTTGAATAAAATAACTCATTGTCATTTAAATCTTTTAGTAAGTCATAGTTTAACATAAAAAAGTCAGTGTCCCAGTTTGCAGGCATGTCTGCTTTTGCAAAATCTAGTATTCCATAATATGATGCGAATTGTTTGTGCCCAACAAATACTTTCTTTCTTGATAAGTGTGATAGTTTTGTTTGGAAGAAAGTCTCATCTGGTATTTCATCTGTCCAACCCGTCTTTAAAAATATTCTGTTGCCTCCAGCATATAGAATTCTTTTATGTAGTCCTTTATCTTTCCAATGCAATCTAAGATGTTGAATAGCTCTAGCTGCATAATCTTTTTTCCAATATGCTTCATATATCCTTACATTTGGAATATTGTCAAATATCCAATTAATTGGCAAATCTTTATAATATTCTTCCTCCACATAAAGATGTAGACGATAGTCTTCGTCTTTATCAATTAAAGAAGCGATAGTGAAGTAACTCCATTCTGGCTTCCATGTATGTACTATTTCAATCATGTGTGTTTCCTATAATCCCAAAAATTATTTATATATAAATCTAGTCTTTGTTGTGCATCTTCATCAAATGAAAATATTATTCCTGAGTTCTTTGCTGAAAATATTTTTTCAATTGCTTTGTAGCCATTTGTCTTGCCACAAGCATGATAAATACTTTCATACGTTAATAAACTTTTTTCTCTTTCTTTCTTTGAGTAACATATCATTCTTAAGTTTTTCTTAAGCAAGAGTGCGATAAGTCCCATTTCACTATTAGGCATTGTTGCTACGTCAGAACACTTCATAAGTAATTCCATGCCACCGCTTCTTTTATCCAAAACTTTATCTTTACCGAACTTTCTTTTAAATTTAGCAACCATTAAATCGGTGGTAATTGGATGTGGCTTTATTACATATCCTTCGTCTATACATTGTTTTATTCTACCCCAATGCACACAAGTAGGTTTAGTTAATAGATTTGTTCCAGGAGGAAATACAACTTTATCATATTCTTCCTCAGTATATTTTAAATGATACTTATTTCTTAAATTATTTTTAATCTTATCTATTCTTGTTGTGTCTATTTCTATATCTGATTTAGCAATTACACTCATTAAATTATCATTTATAAGTACAGAATTAACTCTTAGATATATACCTGCTCCCAAAAAATCTGTATATAACCAACTTCTAACAGTTCTTATTTCGTTAGTATTAAACCACAAATCATAATCAAAATTTATACCCTCTCGTTGTGCTGGTATTAATCTTTTCTTCATTTTAGACAATTGATCTAAATCTTCTTTAGGTCTGGTGCACGACCCTGATTTGTATATATGAGTACTAAAATCTCCTAATTCCTCTACATTAGAGAGTGGAACTAGTTTACCCATTTTTTAAATCTCTAATTTGTTTTTTAAGGTCTACTATATGTACCTCTTGATCTTTTAATCTTTCTTCAAATTGATGTATTGAATCAAATAGAGCTTGTCCTAAGCTTTCTAACTTATCGTTAACGAATTTAGGAGTAATATCCTTATCTTGTAGTTTCATTATTTTTCCTTTGGTTAATTATTATTCTGCCCACTGGTTACCATCCCAGTATGACGCTGCAAATGCATCTGCACTAGCTACTTCAGTATCGAAGATTGTTCCAGCTGCTGACGCGGTAATTCTTTCAAATACTTGCGTAGAAGTATCGAAGGTTGTTGTAGTTGTAGGAGTTGTAGTCCTAGTTGTATCTGACAATCTACTTGTTTGTATAGTAGTAGTTGTTGTTATACCTGTTGCAAATACGGTAGTTCTAGTTGTATTAAATACTGTTGAAGTTGCAAATACAGTAGTTCTAGTTGTATCTGTAGTTCTTGAAGTATTAAAAGTAGATGTAGTACTTCTACTTGTAATAGTGCCTCTACTTGTTAACGAAGCTCTAGAAGTGTTGAAGGTAGATACTGTATTCTGTGAAGTAACTGTTCCTCTACTTGTGAGGGATGCTCTAGAAGTCGCAAATGTAGAGACTGTATCTCTAACTGTAACTGTGCCTCTAGTTGTTTCTGATATTCTAGTAGTATTAAATGTAGATATTGTATCTTTTGAAGTAAGTGTATTTTTACTTGTTCCTGTTGTAGTATTAGTATCAAAAGTAGTTGTAGTACTTTTACTTGTTCCAGTAGTCCTAGTTGTAAGAGTTCCTTGAGTAGTTGCGTATGTTGTTGTCGTTGCTCTACTTGTAAGAGTCGCCCTTGTTGTATCAGTTGCTCTAGTTGTATTGAATATTGTAGTTGTATTTTTACTAGTTTCTGTAGCTCTTGTTGTATCTGATATTCTGGAAGTATTAAAAGTAGTATCTGTTGCTCTACTTGTTCCTGTTGCTCTCGTCGTGTCAGATAGTCTAGTAGTATTAAATGTTGTGGTTGTACCTCTATCTGTAACTGTTCCTCTCGCTGTATTAAATATCGTAGTAGTAGCTCTACTAGTACCTGTGCTTCTTGAAGACAATCTAGAAGTTTGATATGCTGTTTCAAACGTTGTTGTTCTACTTGTATTTGTTACTTGAGTAGTAGTATAACTAGTTGACTGTGAAGTACTACTTGTTCTACTTGTATTAGTACTTTGAGTAGTGTTATAACTTGTTGACTGTGAAGTATTACTTGTTCTACTTGTATTAGTACTTTGAGTAGTGTTATAACTTGTTGACTGTGAAGTATTACTTGTTCTACTTGTATTAGTACTTTGAGTAGTAGTATAGCTCGTTGATTGAGTTGTACCTGTTCCTCTACTTGTGTTAGTATTTCGTGTTGTAGCAAATGATGTATTAGCAGCAAACGTTGTTACTATACTTGTGTTAGTACTTCTTGTTGTAGCAAATGATGTATTAGCAGCAAACGTTGTTGTTATACTTGTATTAGTACTTCTTGTTGTAGCGAATGATGTATTATCTGCATATGATGTTGTTATACTTGTATTAGTACTTCTTGTTGTAGTAAAAGATGTGTTATCAACATATGAAGTTAGTCTGCTTGTATTAGTACTTCTTGTTGTAGCAAATGCTGTGTTATCAACATATGAAGTTAGTCTGCTTGTATTTGTTGAGTTTGTAAATCCTGTGCTACCTACAAATTCTGTTGTTCTTGCTGTATTAGTATTTCTAGTAGTAGCTTGAGAAGTATTATCTGTGTATGCTGTTGTTCTTGCTGTATTAGTATTTCTAGTAGTAGCTTGAGAAGTATTATCTGTGTATGCTGTTGTTCTTGCTGTATTTGTGTTGTAAGATGTACTTCTAGTTGTACCTGCTAAGTCTGCTGTTACTCTTGTTGTATTATTTGTAAATGAGGTAGATCTACTTGTATTAGTTCCGAATGAAGTTGCATTAGTAAATCCTGTGTTATCTGTGTATTCTGTTGTTCTTGCTGTATTATTTGTAAATCCAGTACTTCTAGAAGTATTAGTACCTCTAGCTGTGTTTGTAGCAAATGATGTATTGTCTGTGTATGCTGTTGTTCTTGCTGTATTAGTAGCAAATGATGTACTATTTGTAAATCCTGTACTTCTTGCAGTATTTGTTGCAAAAGAAGTACTATTTGTAAATCCTGTACTTCTTGCAGTATTTGTATTTCTTGCAGTATTAGTAGCGAATGATGTACTATTCGTAAATCCTGTGCTGTTAGTAAACGCTGTATCAGTATTACTTACTGGGTAGTCGGTAGATTCCGCAACTACCTGCACATAACCAGCACCATAAGTAAAGTATGTATAAGTAAAAGCAGTAGTAGTTGTTCTAGCTGTATTTGTACTTCTAGCTGTATTAGTATTTCTAGATGTATTGTTAGTAAATCCTGTACTATTTGTAAATCCTGTACTTCTTGCAGTATTTGTATTTCTTGCTGTGTTGTTAGTAAAGCCAGTATTTCTAGCTGTATTAGTGTTTCTTGCTGTATTATTTGTAAATCCAGTACTTCTAGAAGTATTAGTACCTCTTGTAGTATTATTTGTAAATCCTGTGTTATCTGTGTATGCTGTTGTTCTTGCTGTATTTGTAGCAAATGACGTACTTCTAGAAGTATTAGTACCCCTAACTGTATTAGTGTTTCTTGATGTGTTTCCAGTAAACCCTGTAGCTCTTGCAGTATTTGTAGCAAAAGAAGTAGCAAAAGATGTATTTGTTCCAAATGATGTATTTCTAGTTGTACTATTTGTAAATCCTGTACTTCTTGATGTATTTGTAGCAAATGCTGTGTTGTAACTTGTACTATTCGTGAAGCCTGTACTTCTTGATGTATTTGTAGCAAATGCTGTGTTATAAGATGTACTATTTGTAAATCCAGTACTTCTTGATGTATTTGTATTTCTAGCTGTATTAGTATTTACGGCAGCTAATGCAGTGTTTCTACTTGTATTAGTACTTTGAGTAGTAGTATATGAAGTATTGACAGCAGCTAATCCAGTGTTTCTACTTGTATTAGTACTTTGAGTAGTAGTATATGAAGTATTGACAGCGGCTAGTGCAGTGTTTCTACTTGTATTAGTACTTTGAGTAGTATTATATGAAGTATTGACAGCGGCTAGTGCAGTGTTTCTACTTGTATTAGTACTTTGAGTAGTATTATATGAAGTATTGACAGCAGCTAATGCAGTGCCTCTACTTGTATTAGTACTTTGAGTAGTAGTATAACTTGTACTTGCTGAGAAAGTAGATATAGTATCAAATGTAGTATCTCTTGTAGTAGCAAATGAGGTATTGTCTGCATAAGCAGTAATGGTACCAAATGTTGTTGTTCTTGTAGTAGCAAAAGACGTGTTATCTGCATAAGCAGTAATCGTTCCAAATGTTGTTGTTCTTGTAGTTGCAAATGAGGTGTTGTCTGCATAAGCAGTAATGGTACCAAATGTTGTTGTTCTTGTAGTAGCGAACGATGTATTATTAGTAAACTCACTAAGTCTACTTGTGGCAATTACTGTGTCAAAGAATGTTGTAAAAGTAGTAGTAGTTTCATATGCGGTTGTTGTACTTTTAGTTGTATTAAATGTTGTTGTAGTAGTAAAATCAGTTGTAGTCGTAAGTGTTGTGTTAAACGTTGTAGTTGTAGTAAACGTTGTCGTCGTATTGTATGCGGTAGTTGTGCTTAGACTAGTCTCAAATACTGTTGTGGTTTCAAAAGTAGTGGTTGTATTAAAGGCTGTAACCGTACTCTTACTTGTATTAAATGTTGTTGTAGTAGTAAAAGTTGTTGTAGTATTAAAGGCAGTCGTTGTTGTAGTATTGGTATCAAACGTTGTAGTAGTACTAAATGTAGTAGTTGTATTAAATGCGGTGACTGTACCTTGAGTAGTAGCATAAACTGTCGTTGTGTTAAAAGCTGTAACAGTACTGAAAACTGTTGTTGTTGAAATCGTAGTATTAAATGTTGTAGTTGTATTAAACGCAGTAGTAGTAGTAAAGTCAGTAGTTGTAGTTGTATTTGTATTAAAGGTTGTAGTTGTGTTAAACTGCGTTGTAGTTGTAAAATCTGTAACAGTAGTAATTGTTGTGTTGAACGTAGTGGTTGTGTTAAATGCTGTTGTTGTTGTGAATGCAGTTGTTGTATTTACTGTAGTTGCAAACACTGTGGTAGTTGCAAATGTAGTTACTAAATTAGTTTCTGTACTTCTAGATGTATTAAACTCTGTTACTCTACTTGTGTCAAATCCCGACACTGTAGCAACGTCTGTGTCGAAAGCAGTTGTTGTGTTAAATGTTGTAACAATGTCAGTTGTATTTGTAGTTCTAACAGTAGCTGTGTTCCTAGCGGTTTCATGAATCGCAGAAAACGGTCCAGCTAAGTTACTGTTATCGTTTACATATACTTCATTGACCCTTCGTATTGTGCCACCATCGTTGATTGCAAGAAAGGATATCTGACGTAGTGTACCACTGTCATTAACATATATTGCCATATCTTAACTCGAATAAACAAACCATACATGACCGTCACTCGTTCCAGTAGTATTCGTTGGTGCTGTTGTTGTTATTGTAAAAGGTAGTCTAGCTTTAGCTAGAACCCCTGAACCAATTTTATTTGTGGCTACTGCTCCCTCAAAGTTTCTACTGGCATCAATTACATCACTACCATCAATTTTTAACCCTGCGTCCTCGATATTAAAGTCTAATTTTTGTCCCATGTTATACCTCTATTGTTGTCCTGATGAATTTAAACGCCATACTATCTGTACTTCCTGGCGTTACTCTTAATCTTATATTACCTGATACTAAGTCTGCATCAAATGCTGCTTGTGCTCCATTTTCAAATATAGATGCGTACTGTGTTAAGTATACATCTGTACCATCATGGAATAATAAAATTTCTATTGCTTGAAAATCTGTGTCTGTTGTATTATGTACCTGCACTAAGTACTTAGCAGTTCTAAATGTAGCTGCTGCAAAAGTATCTAGTGTGAATTGTGCTGTTGCTGATGAAGTTCCTGTGCCTACATCCATACCAGCGACTTCGTCTATGTGAAGTTTCTGAACTGGCGATGAATCTTGAATACCTAAGTTACCAACTACATTTGTTGTATCGGCTCCATCTCCAAGTGTAACTGCTCCAGAGAATGTAATATTTCCTGTCATGTTTTTACCGCCAAGTGCTGCACTTGATAATTGTGTAGTTGTTACAGAGTTATTTGCAATCTCACTTGACCCAACATTGTTTGCTGCTATATGTCGTGCTAAAATGTTGTTACTAGCAATTTTTGCTGAAGTAACATTATTCGCTGCTATTTTAGCTGTTGTAACTTGTGTATTACCTATATGTATAGTGTCAATACTACCCGATACGAGTTCTGATGAATCTACTGAGTTTGCAGCTAGTTCTGATGAACCTACTTGTCCTGTTCCTATTTGTGTGCTAGTGATAGAACCGTCTGCTATCTTAGCTGCTGTTACAGAGTTATCTGCTAATTCTGCTGTCCCTACAA
>Ga0209603_1004609_pt1 | contig 11420 bp, 8 predicted proteins | sample COGITO_mtgs_1206_FD_184812 | JGI IMG/M metagenome (GOLD analysis project Ga0209603, IMG submission 184812) | Pelagic marine microbial communities from North Sea - COGITO_mtgs_120607 (SPAdes) (version 2) | ecosystem: Environmental > Aquatic > Marine > Epipelagic ... | reverse complement strand
AACGGATTTGGTTGATGATTTCATATCGTTGCAGGTGGATGCCGTCCAATTTTCCGGACCGCCTTCATTACCCGTGACATAACTTTCGCTGATAAGGCGTCCTTTATGAATAATAAGAAGCGCTGCACCACGGCTTGTGCTGACGGGGGATTGATCATGAAATGAAATAGCGGCGGCAAGCTTTTCAGTATTAATTTCGGGGATGCTTCCGGGATCATATTTACGCCAGCCACCTTGATCGTCAGGTGGTGGGAAATATATACCTTCGCTGTTTAAATTTGATCGATTTTGCGCAAAAGCTTTAATCGGCATTGATGAAAAGGTTAAACCCATCAATCCATAATTTGCGGTTTTTAAAAATTTCCGTCTTGAAAAGTCGTTATTTTTGATCAATTTAAATCCCCTCTTTTATATTTTCGCCCTTGCCTGATGCAGTTTTTTATAGCTTTCAATAAGTTTAAGATGTTTATCAAGTCCTTCAAGCTTCATGCTTGTTTTCGTAAGGCCATGGAATTTCACATCCCCTGTGACCGACCCCACAACATACTTCATTTTTTCACGGCCATACATTTTTTCAAAATTGGCCAGATAATCATTTAAGTCTAGCTCATCATCAAGTGTCACATCAAGTACAGCATTTAAGGCTTGATAAAACAGGACACGTTCAACGGTATTATCGTTAAAGTTTAAAAAATCAAAAATTAAATCTTTTGCCTGTTCAAATTCTTTTAAGACTAAATGGATTAGTATTTTAAGCTCCCCAATATCAAGCTTTCCCCATACGGTATTTTCATCAAACACAATGCCAATCAAATCAGATATGAGCGTTCCGTTATCAAGTTCGCTATAGTCTAGTCGTTCAAGTAACTTGGCGAGATCATCAACTGGCAATTTATGGATGTTCAGAATATCTTCTCTAAATTCCAGTGCTTTATTGGTGTTATCCCAAATCAAATCTTCTACGGGGTATATTTCAGAAAGCCCTGGCACCAATATACGGCATGCGGTTGCGCCAAAATCATTATAATGGGCGACATAAACTTCTTTGCCCATTTTTTTCAGGATCCCCATCAGATATTCATTTTCCTGCGTCGTTGTGCCGGAAAAGTCCCATTCGCAAAATTCATAATCATGTTTATCGCTAAAGAATTTCCAAGATACCAGTCCGGTTGAATCGATGAAATGCTCAACGAAATTATTTGGTTCCTTAAGGGCCGCGCTATTGAATGTGGGTGGCGGCACATCATTTAAGCCTTCAAAGCTTCTTCCTTGAAGGAGTTCGGTCAAACTGCGCTCTAATGCCACTTCGAAACTGGGGTGGGCACCAAATGACGCAAATACGCCACCCGTTTTTGGGTTCATTAAAGTAACACACATGACGGGGAATTGTCCGCCTAATGAGGCGTCCTTGACCAAGACGGGGAAGCCTTTTTCTTCAAGCTCATTGATGCCCGCTTCTATATGTGGGTATTTCTTTAAGACCGCTTGAGGCACATCAGGGAGGGCGATTTCATTTTCAAGAATTTCACGCTTCACGGCGCGTTCAAAAATTTCAGAAAGACATTGAACTTCGGCTTCTGGATATGTGTTACCCGCGCTCATACCGTTACTGACGAAAAGGTTTTCGATAAGGTTTGACGGGAAATAAATTTCTTCCTTATCCGATTGACGAATAAAGGGAAGTGCACAGATGCCCCTTTCCTTTTTGCCCGAATTGGTATCAATCAAGTTTGATGCTTTAAGCTCATTTTCAGGATCAAATAATTTTAAAGAATGTTCGTCAAGAAGCCCTTCAGGAAGTGCATCATCCGCGCCCGCTTTAAACCATTTTTCATTGGGATAATGAACAAAGTCACTGTCCGCGATTTCCTCACCGAAATAATGATCATTATAAAAGAAATTACAGCACGAGCGTTCAATATATTCACCAAGGGCCGAACAAAGGGCGCTTTCTTTGCTTGCCCCTTTCCCGTTTGTAAAACACATTGGGGATGCCGCATCACGAATATGAAGCGACCATACGTTCGGTACGATATTACGCCATGAAGCCACTTCAATTTTTACACCAAGATCGGTGAGAATTTTTGACATATTGGCGATGGTTTTTTCTAAAGGTAAGTCTTTACCGAGGATCATGGTTTCTTGATCACTTTGCAGTAATTCATTGCTGATCAACGCATTATCCGCACCCAAGCTTTCCACCGTTTCGATAATAAATTCCGGATCTTCTTGAACCACTTTTTTTACCGTGCAGCGGTCAATTGATCTTAAAATTCCTTCACGGTGGCGATCAGAAATACTTTCCGGTAATTCCACATCGATTTGAAAGGTTTGCTTATATCTGTTTTCAGGATCAATGATATTATTTTGCGATAATCTGATATCCTCAGTCGGGATATCCCGCGCCAAACAATAGACCCGAACGAAATAAGCGGCACAAAGCGCAGATGAGGCCAGAAAATAATCAAACGGGCTTGGCGCCGAGCCATCCCCTTTATAACGAATGGGTTGATCCGTAATTACAGTAAAATCATCAAACTTTGCTTCAAGTCTGAGGTTGTCTAAAAAATTGACTGTAATTTCCATCGGATTACTCTTTTAATTTTGCTGATCACTATTCTTGAACGCCAAGCATTGCATAGAATTATATGTACCTCTTTTAAAAAGTAATGAGAAACGAATTATGTGTGAATTAATTATTTCTATGTATTTATCCATATTTTTTGTTTCCAATAAGCATTCTTTAACGCAATATAACGATCTAATTTATTAAGCAGTGAACGTAATGGTTTAAGAGGGAAGAATTGAAAGCAATATTTATCGGCGAGTGTATGGTTGAATTAAGCACCCTTGATAATGGTTTATTACAAAAATCATTCGCAGGGGATGTTTTTAATAGTGCCGTATATATGAAGCGTTTGGTCGGCGATAAATGTGATGTTTCTTTGCTCACGGCAATTGGGGAGGATAGCATATCCCATGAAATGGAAGTGTTCTTTAATCACCAAGGTCTTAGTACTGACACCGTTTTTAAAACAAATGATGGCACTGTCGGCTTATATTTAATAACCACTGATGATAATGGGGAACGCAGCTTTAGCTATTGGCGCGATAATTCGGTGGCGCGGCAAATGATGGATATCCTTGCTGCTAAAAAAATTGAAATATCTGAATTAAACTCTGATTTGATTTTCTTTACGGGTATATCGCTCGGTATTTTGACAGATGCAAGTCGTGAAATACTAATTAATCAATTATCAACTGCCAGAAAGAAGGGTGCAAAAATTGCCTTTGATCCGAATTATAGACCGCAACTATGGGAAACAAAGGAAGTAGCGGCAAAATGGATTGATAAAGCGTATCAAGTTAGCGATATCATTTTTCCAAGTTTTGATGAACAACAATTGTTGGGATTTTTGCTGCGATCGCGGATTGGAACCCAGATTGACTGTCTTCAATTGCTAAGGCCTGATCCGCATGAATTTGAAGTTGTTCTAAAACTCTCTTGTACGGCTCTGGGTTTGGTTTGCTATTCTGTACGTCATCACCTGAAACAATAATTTCAAAATATTCTTGTGCCTTGAGCTTGCGAAGCGCCAGAAAAATAGCCTGTCTTGAGGCTGATGAACATAGTGCTAATCTGAAGCCATTTTCAAAAATCGCTTTTATTAGCTCAGATGCCCCTTTGATTGGCATCATTTCCGTCTCAAGAGAAGATAGAGCATTTGTCTGAATTTCATTGATTAGGTGATTTTTTTGTTCATCGGAAAAATTCATAAAAAAATGACTTACAAAAGCATTCAAACTTCGTCCCACAAATGGCTCAAGGTCAGCCTCAGTTAGTTTCAGTCCATTCTTTTTAGCTACAGTGTCTTTTGCTTTTGACCATACATGTTCAGACTGAACCAGAGTACCGTCCAAATCAAAAACAAAGGCCAGAGTATGTGTGAGGTCAAAGCCCGAAATATTCATTCTTTGCTACAAACCACTTACCTATTCCAAACGCAACAGCTGCGACTTTTGGATTTGCCATACATCAACCAATTTTTTTCAAATCAAGATTTAGATTTTCACTGCGCTATAAAATGTAAATTTCGAAATTTTATCTATAAATCGATAACAGGCGGTGTTTGTCTACAATTTCTGTTCACGCGTAACGGTCTTTCAATTTTGCGGCGATTACTCTTTAAAATTTAAAATTCAGGGCGTGGCTGTTTAACTTAATTAAGCCAAATGACCCTACACATGACTTATGACGCGATGCGCAACCAAGCTTAACGCTACATTAACTTAAAAACCGAATGCTACAAAACATCAGGAATACATTTTTGCTTTTACTGGACGGTCTAAGAAACCCATGACCGGCACAAAAGCGGTGATTTAAAAAAATTCGCACATCTTTTGCAAAAGATGGATGCAACTGGAATGGAGCGTAAAAATGATAACTCCGGTAATCCTCTGCGGCGGATCTGGCAACCGGCTCTGGCCTGTGTCGCGCGCATCCTTCCCCAAACAGTTCGCCCCACTGGTCGGCTGCGAAACACTTTTTCAAAAATCCGCTCTTCGCAGCCTAGGTGCCGAGTTCACAAATCCCTTAGTCGTCACCAACTCAAATTTTCGGTTCATTGTGAAGGAACAACTACAGGCTATCAGCATCACTCCTGATGCTATACTGCTCGAACCTGCGCAGCGAAATACAGCCCCCGCGATTTTAGCCGCAGCAATATATTTAGCACAGAAAGACCCCGAGACAGCAATGCTGGTTCTCCCATCCGATCAGATGCTGCATGAAGTTGAAGATTTAAAAGTGTCGTTGAAATTGGGCCTTGCTGAAGTGGCACGGGGTCAAATCGTCACCTTTGGAATAACACCTACATATCCCGAGACAGCATATGGATACTTAGAAATACCCAAGCCTGTGAAACACGGCCCCATCCAGCTAATACGTTTCATCGAGAAACCTGATGCCGCGCGCGCTCAAGAGATGGTCAAGTCTGGCTCTTTCCTGTGGAATGCAGGGATATTCCTTTTCAAAGCCAAAGATATTCTTACCGCTTTTGAAACCCATGCACCGGATCTGGTGAAACAAGTGACTAAAGCGATAAAGACGAGCAAAGATGATCGTGGGTTTTATCGCCTCAAAGCTGAAGAATGGGCCTCTGTTGAAAATATCTCGATTGATTATGCAATCATGGAAAAGGCACAGAACCTCTCGGTGGTCCATTTGGCTTGCGGATGGGCAGACCTTGGCAGTTGGGATGCGATCTGGCGCGAAAGCCCAAAAGACAATGAAGGTCTTACCATGTCAGGCGCAACCACCTCGATTGGCTGCAATAATACCCTCTTACGCTCTGATAGCGAAGGCCTTGAAGTGGTCGGAATTGGGCTGAATAACATCATAGCTGTTGCGATGACAGATGCTGTTTTGGTGGCTGATATATCGCGCGCGCAAGACGTTCAGAAAGCTGTAGATGCTTTAAAGGCCAAAAACGCGACTCAAGCCAGCGCCTTTCTTAAAGACCACCGCCCCTGGGGCTGGTTCGAGCGCTTGGTGATTGGGGATTGCTTTCAGGTCAAGCGCATTCACGTAAAGCCCAAAGCCGCGTTGTCCCTGCAATCCCACCTTCATCGTGCAGAGCATTGGATTATTGTCAAAGGCACGGCAGAAGTCAGCGTTGATGAAACGGTTCAACAATTGCACGAAAATCATTCGATATTTATTCCGGTTGGGGCCAAACATCGCATCAAGAACTTGACAAAAGATCCAATGGTTTTGATTGAGGTTCAAACAGGACGCTATCTTAGTGAGGATGATATTATGCGTTACGAAGATATCTATTCTCGAGGGTAAGAACCCGGCAGCGATTGCGCGCCTCAAGCGGATGAGCGCGGGTATTCTGCCTCAATCTGAAAACGGCCCGAGCTCATTATGGAGTGTTATATTTAAAGTCGAGCACCTTTGGGCAGGTATCAATCTGCGCTCCTAGGCTCGTTTTCGCCAATTAGCTCCGCAAAGGAAAACCGAGTGTAACGTGATATTGGCGGTCATCCTCTGGGTTTCATCAGCTTTTTGCGACGCATAGATTATCTTTAGGGTTGAATGTCTGAAACATTCCGCGCTTTTCTGACCCTAACAGTATAACCAAATAGCAGCAGGAGCCATAGAATGAATAGAATAGAAAATAAGGTGGCCATCGTCACCGGTGGAACGCAAGGCCTGGGTGCGGCAATCGCTTGGCAATTTGCCCAAGCTGGTGCCAAGGCTATTCTGACCTGCGGACGACATGCTGAAAATGGCAGTCATGTGGCCACAAAGATCACCCAAAGCACGGGCGTTCCAGTGGTGTTTGTTGAGGCTGATCTTGAAAGCGTGGCAGATTGCCGAAATGTTGTATCCCAGGCCGATACGCGTTTTGGACAGGTCGATATCTTGGTCAATGCTGCCGGCCTTACGGATCGCGGAAATTTACTGGATACCAGCGAAGATCTTTTCAATCGTATGTTCGCGGTCAATACCCGCGCGCCTTTTTTTCTGATGCAAGAAAGCGCAAAAGTGATGATCCGCGAGAACATAAAAGGCTCAATTGTAAATATTGGTTCGGCCTCAGCGATGGCAGGTCAGCCTTTTATTGCGCCCTATTGCGCCTCCAAAGGCGCATTGGCAACCTTAACGCGCAATTCTGGATATGCTTTGATGCGCAATAATATCCGGGTCAATCAGCTGAATATTGGCTGGATGGCTTCGGATGGAGAAGATCGTATCCAACGCGAATATCACGGGGCTGAAGATAACTGGCTTGACGCCGCTGCAGCTGAAATGCCCTTTGGCAGGCTGTTAGATCCAAAAGAAGTGGCCAAAGCCGTTACATTTCTAGCCTCAGATGATAGCGGCATGATGACCGGATCGGTGATCCATTTCGATCAATCGGTTTGGGGGGGATATTCGTTTGCGCCGCCAACGCCTGACGATGCTTTGGCCCTTTAGCACAAAGCGACGCAGAGGCAGCTTGTAGGTTTTGAATAACCCGCCTAGCCCCCCTACCCTCTTATAAACATAAATCTCATAGCTGCCTAAAAAACCTCTGGCGGCCTGCCCAAGGTGCTCAGAGTCCCACTGAAAGTGTGAATTGCGCACAGGGCGGTGATAACCCAGTCGAGGGTATACCGAAGCCGTATCGGAAGGGAAACCGCCCACATATAAGCTAACCCGCATGCGGCTCAGCCATGCGGACCAGCGCCGTGGCTGCTTGGGCTTATCCCCCTTCGGCTTTTGACGCCAGCTGCGCCCCCTCAGACAACGCCGTAAGTTTTGCATAGGCAATTTCAGGATCGATCGTGCCAAAACCGGCAAAGGTTCCAAAGCCGCAATCACTGCTGGCGACCACCCTGTCTTGCCCAACAATCCCCGAAAACCGCCGCAGCCGCTCTGCCACCAATTCGGGATGTTCTACAAAATTGGTTGTGGTATCCACAACGCCTGGCACCAAGATTTTATCGTCTGGGATATCATTTTTACGATCTGCAAAAACTTGCCATTCATGCCCATGGCGCGGGTTCGAGGTTTCAAACAAGACATAGCGCGATTTGGTCGCCATAAGCGTATCAAACATTTTTGACATTGGGATGTCGCAGACATGCGGGCCTTCGTAATTTCCCCAACAAATATGAACCCGCACTTTCTCTTGGGGTACATTTTGCAACGCATAATTCAATGCCTCAACATGCGATTGCGCTATTTTAATGAAGGCCTCATCGCTGAGATCATGAAACAACATATGCCGTGATAACGCCAGATCCGGGCAATCCAATTGCAAATCAAGACCAGAGGCCACAATCGTTTCATATTCCTGCTTCATCGCCTCGGCTAAAGCTTCCAGATATTTTTCACGGCTCGCGTAATATTCATTTTGCAAAAACAACGATATCACCCCGGGCGAGGCGGCATTCATAAATCCGCGCTGCACCCCCGTGGCGGCCATCGCGCCTTTCAAATTGGCAATATCCTTTTCCAACTCGCCTTGGCCTTTGGATTTCACATCCCCCACGCACATAGGGCGCGCGTATTGCGGTGTGCCACCATCATCGGCTAGGCGCTTTAAAAAGCTTGGAAACCGCTTTAAATCCGCAGGCGCATTGCGCGGGCCATCGCCATCAAAGCCAGTATATCGATCTTTGACATAGGTCGCATAAGAAATTTTTGACGTCTCCCCATCCGATACGATGTTTATGCCGGCATCCACTTGCTTTTGAACCGTATCAAGAACCGCCTCCTGCATGGTGCGGTCGAATGCCACCTGATCATAGGATTGTTTATGTTCACGGGCAAAAATAAAATCCACGACAGCTTGGCTGCGCGGCAAAGACCCGACATGCGTTGTTGCAATCTTCATTTAATTTCCTTTCCAAGTGGGCCCAGCGGGGTCCGCGGTTTTCCGGATTCGAAAGGCCGCGCAAGCGCCGCTCATCGCTGGCGCCAAGCGATGCGGCATGTTTTCAGGAACCGAAGCTGTATCGCCTGGATTAAGCGCCGTGCTGCCACCCTCATAATCCAAACGCCAATGCCCGCGCACGGGCATAATGACATCCGCTTGATCACAAGTCTCAAAATCATCAAAGCGGGTGCACTGCGTGATAAACTCAACTTCAAACCCTGGTCGATCTGGAAGCATCGCGCCTTCGCCGATGATTTTTGCCGGCGCAGGATCCGCGAAAGCGACCATATCCCAATAACGTGCAACGTGGTTTGGCACCAAATCCTGCGCTGACAGTTCAGGAAATGCAGCGAGCTCTTGCGGCGTTAAAACAGGCATCGGCATGTCCCCTGCGGGAAGGCTTTGCCCCTGAGCAGTATCATAAAGCTTACCCTTTTGAGATAAAACAAGCCCATGGTCTTTGGCATCCTCAATCACTTGCGGCGCCCAAATCACACCCCCGCCAGCATCATCGCCGCCCAACACTGCCATGATCATTCCATAATCGGTTCCGATATTTTCAAACCCTCTGAAAATACCTGTCGGCAGGTTGATGATATCTCCTGCCTCAAGAACCACCTCACCCGCGGTGCCCCAACGCCCCCAAAAAAACCTCCACCGGCCCGAAAGCACGAAAAACACTTCGGCTGTGCGGTGCGAATGCAGTGAGTTTCGGCATTTGGGCGGCTGCCCGGCAGCGCCAATATTAAAACCGTGCGGAATATTGATATGAACATGTTGATCCGCACTTTCCGAGACCCCCCCACCGATAATGGTGAAGTTTTCCTTTTGATCCGAACCTGGGGTATGGGCATCGATAAAGGCCGTTTTACATGGGATCAAATCCCCATATCTTACGATCCTTTTTTCCATCTCTTGCGGCGTCATCATTATTGATCCTTGATCCATTAAATTAACGGGGCTGTAGCAGAAGCGCGCTCATATGCAGGCTAAACCTGGCTAGAACGGCGTGCTGCAGGGTGTAAAAAGCTTTTGACTTTGCTTCAAAGAGGCGCTTGCCATCTGGGTTTTCCATTCTCATCCGGCCCCGGTGGCGATGAAAATTTGTTTCCAGATAGAAACCGGATCAAACAATGTGAATTCGCGGCGCAGCCCGTAAGGCCCAAATTCGGCATGGGTAAAGCCCATTACATGGATCTGAGCGCCCGTTGGCTGGCCAAACATCCCCCACCCATCATGCGTGCCATTCAAGCTCCAGCGCACCGCCGCACGCGGAGACAGCATCGGATCCTCACGGCCTATCTGATGGTCAACCGAAAATTCAGCACTCGGAAAAGACGCCCGCAGACCCATCCAAAGCTTTTCAGTATCGGCCCAAGAATGCACCGTGGTTGAGCCTGGATGTTCCGTTTGAACCGCTCGGTCATATTCGGCGCGGATCACCGAAAAATCTTTTTCCATCATCCGGCGCAAAATATCCGATAGCCGCGCGCCCCATTCGTTTTCATTGCCTCGGCTTTTATAAGGCCCTTGAACATCGACCGCCGGAGAGAACGGTGTAACGCAGCGTTCTGCCCCCCCTTCTCGTACGATCAGATCACGCGCAAATTCTTTCGGATCAAGACCCAATTGCAACACCAAACCTGCTGTATCTCGGATCAGCCATTCATCATTGATTTGATTGTTGATCGCCGCACAATCTGCGATGGCGCGAATGACAAAGCGCTTACCGGTAGGGGGGCCAAAATAACCGCCCCCAGTGTGCGTGCCCATAGTCAGCAAACGATGCGAAGATAAAAACCCGTCTTGTTCATTGCCCGACCAGATTACATCCTCGCCGGTTAATTCACGATCGGGAAATTCGGCCAAGGTCGATAAAGTTCCGTTGATCGTGCGCTGATTACCAATCGAAACACCTTCGGGGAAACGCATCGGAATATTCTCAGCATAGTAATGATTGAGCGTGGCCAAGCCGCGGCCTTCCCAAATTTCTTTGGTAATCCCCAAAATATAATCTGGAAGATCGCCCCATTGTTCGGAAAATCCTTTCATGTTTCACTCCTTCGCACTCTGCGCACCGAGCGGCGCAAAACCAAGGGGCCATCGATTTCAACGCGGCGGGGCGCCTCGGTTTTATTTTCTATTTGCGCCATCAAAATTGCGACGGTTTCGGCCACCATCCGGTTCGCCGGTTGGCGCACTGTGCTGAGATTATAGGCGGGCCAGGCAGCAGCCGGCACATCGTCATAGCCGATCACGGAAACATCATCAGGAATGGTTAACCCAAGCTCAAACCGCAATGTATCCATAACCGCCAGCGCCATATGGTCATTCGCCACAAATACCGCATCCGGTGGGCTGTGGGCAAACATCCGCCGCGCAGCCTCTGTGGCGCCGTTCATGGTGAAATTGCCGATCTCTCTTGCGTGTAAAGCCACACCGGCAGCGTTCAAACCTGCGCGAAACCCTGCCTCGCGATCCCGCTGCGTCGAAGCGCCTTCCCAGCCGGCGATATAGCCAATCCGCTGATGCCCTGTGGCCAGCAGGTGCTGCGCAATTTTTTGCCCGCCTGCGTGATTGTCAGAGGTCACCGCAGACATGCCTGTATCATCTTGGCTTCGGTTAAACAGAACCATGGGAACCCCGGCGGCTCGACAACGATTTGCCAAAGTCGATGACATCGCCACCGATGCTGTCACGATACCATCCACTTGATAATCCAAAATTTCTTCGATCACATGTTCGATGCTGGCATTGTCTTTGCCCGCCATAAAGATCAAAACATGATAGCCTTTTTCTTGCAGAGCGTTTGAAAGCTTTTCCAAGGCTTCGGGATAAAATTGGTTCTCAAGATAGGCCACAACCAGCCCGATAATCCGGCTTTTCCCCGACACCATCGCGCGCGCGATGAAATTTGGACGATAGCCCATTTCATCCGCAATACGGCGCACTTTTTCGATGGTTTTGGCCGAAGCCGAGGCACCCGGC
>Ga0209603_1004608_pt1 | contig 11423 bp, 5 predicted proteins | sample COGITO_mtgs_1206_FD_184812 | JGI IMG/M metagenome (GOLD analysis project Ga0209603, IMG submission 184812) | Pelagic marine microbial communities from North Sea - COGITO_mtgs_120607 (SPAdes) (version 2) | ecosystem: Environmental > Aquatic > Marine > Epipelagic ... | reverse complement strand
AATTTTACAGCAACAAAGCATGAAAAAACACTCAAATATTTGCCAAGAAGCGGTCTTTAACAAGATCTACAAAGAGCAGGTACAATCATTACGAAACTTTATGTTCTTTAAAACAAAGAGCACGGATGCTTCTTATGATTTGGCCCAAGAAGCTTTCTTGAAATTATGGCAAAATTGCGGAAAAGTTGCTCCCAATAAAGCCAAAAGCTACCTCTTTACAACTGCAAACAACCTTTTTTTAAATACCGTAGCACATAAAAAGGTGCAATTTAAATTCACCCAAGGCGTGAAAAAATCACAGGACAACAACTCTCCTGAGTTTCTATTGGAAGAAAAAGAATTTGGCCAGAAATTACAAAAGGCTCTAGATAGTCTCACCCAATTACAACGCACTGCATTTTTACTAAGCCGCGTAGAGGGTAAAAAATATAGAGAAATTGCTGCTATATATAATATTTCAGAGAAAGCTGCTGGAAAGCGAGTATTAGATGCTTTAGAAAAACTACGAGAAACAATAGAGAATTTATAAACCCCTTAAGGTGGTAAAATAACAAGTAACCTGTTATACAATAACAAGCAAGTAGATGGAAACAAAACAAGCATTAGAAAAATGGCTTAACAATGAGGCTTCTCCCGCAGACATGCAGGTGCTTAATCAATGGCCAGGTTTTGATATCTATAAAAAAATAGATACTCACACTAAAGCTATGGTATTGCCTGAGCATGATGCAATTTCTGGACTAAAAGCCTTGAAAGACACTTTTTTATTAACCTCACCACAACAAAAAACGCCTAAAGTAATTACAATGCCAAGGCTGTTAAAAATTGCGGCACTATTGATACTATTGGTGCTATCAAGTGTGTTTGTAACTTCACTACCTACAAACATACAGGCTCCAATTGCCACTACACAAACCATAGAATTACCAGATAGCTCAAAAATAACATTAAAGGAAAATGGGCGTATTAGCTACAAAAAATATGGCTGGCCTTTTACAAGAGAGGTAACCCTTGAGGGGGAGGCTTATTTTGAGGTGGCAAAAGGCAAAACATTTACCGTGGTTACCCCAACGGCAAATGTTAGTGTACTTGGTACCTGCTTTAATGTAAAAACAGAGAATGATCTTTTAATTGTTTCTTGTTTTGAAGGGCTTGTCTCTGTACAAGCTAATGGAACAAACACCTTAGTGGCTGCTGGTGACTCTTTTAGCTTTTCTCCCATGATAGTTAACAACAAGATATACACCTCCAAACCCACTTGGATTTTTAACGAAAGTAGTTTTATAGACATGCCCCTTGAGACCGTATTAATGGAAATTGAAAAACATTACAAAGTTACCATCACAACTAAAAATATTGATGTAACTTTACGTTACACAGGTAGCTTTACCCACACAAACCTGGACCAAGCGCTGCAAACTGTTACACAGCCCCTTAACCTATCTTTTAGTAAAGATTCAAAAAATGAAGTACAAATTTATAACCTTAAAAAACAATAAGTATTCTTTTATATACTTGTGTTTTTTATTGTTTTTTTGGACTCATTGCTGTCTTGCCCAAAATACTGAAAACACCATACCTTTTGTAGATGCTATCTCTGAAATTGAAACTGTATTTGATGTAAAATTCTCTTACAACAGTGACACAGCAAAAAGATGTAGGGTCTTTAAACCTAACACAAACCAAACACTTAAACAGACATTAAAGATGTTCTTTGAAAAAGAGAACATTAACTTCACCTTTGTTAGTAGCCGTTATATAACAGTGACCTTTCCAAAAAAAATGGTCTCTTTTTGTGCCACATTTATTGACATCCAAACAGCAAAACCTCTTGCGATTACCGCTATTTCAGAAAACAAAACATACACTGCTAACAGTGGAGGAATCTTAAACATAAATAGCATTGCAGATACCCAAGAGTTAGAACTATACTTTGAGGGACAATTTATAAAACCACTAGTTATTTATAAAGCAATTGCCAGTACAAAGGGCAATTGCCCTTTGATTTTTATAAACCTTGGATATATCAATACATTACCCACCATCACACTCTCTAGCTACATAGCAAAAGGAATTGAAAAAACAAAAAAAGGGGCAATTGTAATTACAAACAATGACTTTGAAATTTTACCCTCACTTACAGAGCCAGATGTTTTACAAATTGCGCAGGTACTCCCCGGTATTCAAAGTTATGATGAAACAGCTTCAAACATTAACATAAGAGCCGGTGGTAGTGATGAAGTAACTATTTTGTGGAACGATATTAGAATGTACCAAACAGGTCATTTTTTTGGACTTATATCTGCCCTAAATCCAAACCTTATAGACAACGTAATTATTTATAAAAACGGAACACATCCAAGATACAGCGAAGGAGTATCTGGAGTAGTACACATCTATCCAACAAATACCATTGATCCAGAGATAGAAGGAGGTGTTGGCATAAATTTAGCCAGCACCAATGCCTTTATAAAAATACCGGTAACAAATTCATTTGCAATTGTTGGATCTGGAAGAACCTCAATTAACAACGGTTTGGGTAACCCTATTTACAAATCATTTTTTAAAAGAACCTTTCAAAATACAGAAGTAACAAACCTCAACAACACTCAAGAAGAAACCCTAAGAACAACAGATGAAGATTTTAATTTCTTTGACATTAGTCTATCTGCACTTTGGGACATTACGCCAAAAGACAAATTAAATTACCACTTTATGACCATTAGCAATGGGCTTAAATTTAACGAGCGTTTGTTTACAGGTGGCATATCAACAGCAAGTTTTAATGAATTAGAGCAAAACACCCTATTAAGCGGCTTTAATTACCTGAGAAATTGGAACCAGAAACTCACCACAGGGGTTCACTACAGCAATAGCACTTATAAAGCCAATTCGCAAAATACACAGGTAGAACAAGCAAGTCAAAAATTACAAAAAAACCAAGTAAAAGAACAAAGCCTAAAGTTTGACACAAGCTATGTGATAAACGATGACTTTTCTATTGAAGCTGGCTATCAGCACACAAGCACTCTTATAGAAAACCTAGAAACTCCACAGAACACTACCCCAATTCCAAACAGCGCAACAAAAGGAATTACCAATGGGGTTTACGTGCAAACCACAGCCCAACTATTTGATGACAACACTACAGTGACACTAGGGGTAAGAGCAACAAATCTATCCAACTTTGATATGCAAATAGAACCAAGAATTACTCTTTCACAACGCATAAAAAAACATTGGAATGTATTTATATCTGGCGAGAAAAAACATCAAAACGTATTGCAATTTACAGCCAATGAAAATCAATTGTTAGGCATACAAAATAAACAATGGATCTTGGCAGATGGGATTCAAAACCCTTTGCTAAAAAGTACTCAAGCATCTTTTGGGACAGATTATACTCAAAAAAATTGGACCCTCAACGCAGAGGTTTTTTATAAAAAAGTAGCTGGTATCAATACCCGTAATCTAGGTTTTAGAAACCAATTTCAAGACACTCAGGCTATTGGTAATTATTCAAGTCAAGGGCTTGAGGTAGCCATTGGTAAAAAACAAAAAAACTTCACTACTTGGTTAAGTTATACCTACATCAATAGCAATTATGAGTTTAAAACCCTCTCCCCTAGGAGATTTCCAAACAACTTTAATGTTACTCATTGTGTAAATGCGATAGCTACCTATACCTTTAAAGAGGTTACTATCTCTGCAGGGGCCAATTATCACTCTGGACTACCCTTCACCACACCAAGTAACCAAAATGCAATTACAAATACCATTAACGGGCCCCAGATACAGTACAACAACCCTAACAATCAAACATTAAAAGAATATTTTAGGACTAATATCTCTGCAGTGTACAAGACCCCTTTAGATGATACATTTGATGCAGTTATAAATCTCTCATTACTAAATTTATTTGACACAAAGAATGAGTTAGGAAGATACTACCAAATACAAACAAGCCCCCAAGGAGAAAATTATATTAACACAGTTACTCAATATTCTTTAGGCTTTACACCCAACATATCATTGCAGCTATTATTTTAGAAATTACATTCTATTAGGTACTTGGATCCCTAGCAATGAAAATGCTGTTTTTATCACAGCCCCAACTGCGCCGCAAAGGGCAACTCTAAATTCTTTTTCTGTGTTGTTTTGTGCCGCAAATATGGGAACATTTTGATAAAAAGAATTAAACTCCTTCACCAAATCATAGGTGTAGTTGGCTATCAGTGCTGGGCTATAATGTGAGGCTGCCTGTTGAATTGTCTCAGGAAATAACTGAAGTGTTTTTAACACTTGTTTTTCTTTGGGATCAAGGGAAACAATACCCTCCAAAGATTGGTGGTTAGCCTGTGATGCCTTTCTTAATATGGATGCAATACGCGCGTAAGTGTATTGGATAAACGGTCCAGTATTGCCTTGAAAATCTACACTCTCCTCTGGATTAAATAAGATTCGTTTTTTAGGATCTACCTTTAGTATGTAGTATTTTAAAGCCCCAAGGCCTATGGTAGCATACAGCGTTTGTTTTTCTTGGGTAGTAAAATCATCAATCTTACCCAGAGACTCAGAAATACTGCAAGCTGTTGCTGTCATATCTTTTATTAAATCATCTGCATCTACCACGGTACCCTCTCTAGATTTCATTTTACCACTTGGCAAATCAACCATTCCATAACTTAGGTGAAATAAGTTTTTAGCCCATCCAAACCCTAGTTTCTGGAGTATTAGAAATAACACTTTGAAATGATAATCTTGCTCGTTTCCAACGGTGTAAATCATACCGTTTATATCTGGATAATCTTTAACGCGCTGTATGGCAGTTCCAATATCTTGAGTCATGTAAACAGCCGTTCCGTCTGCGCGTAACACGATTTTTCTGTCTAGGCCCTTGTCGGTGAGATCACACCAAACAGAGCCGTCAGGGTCTTTGGTAAATACACCACTTGAGAGCCCCTCTTGGATAAATTCTTTACCAAGCAAATAGGTGTTACTCTCATAGTAATTTTTATCAAAATCTACACCTATATCTGCATAGGTTTGATCAAAACCGTCATACACCCAACCGTTCATGGTTTGCCATAGTGAGACAATCTCTTTGTCTCCAGCTTCCCACTGCAAGAGCATTTGCTGGGCCTGCAAAATAATAGGAGCTTGCTTTTTTGCATCTTCTTCTGAAATTCCTTGCGCTGTTAAACCAGCAATTTCTTTTTTATACTCTTTATCAAAACGTACGTAGTAGTCTCCTACTAATTTGTCTCCCTTTTTCCCTGATGATTGAGGGGTTTCTCCTTTCCCATATCGTTGCCAAGCTAGCATGCTTTTACAAATATGAATACCACGATCGTTTATAATTTGGGTTTTGTATACTTTTTTACCACTGGCTTTCACTATTTGAGCCACACTGTATCCTAGCAACACGTTACGTACATGTCCTAAGTGGAGTGGTTTGTTTGTATTTGGAGAGGCAAACTCTACCATAACGGCATCATTACCTGGAGCTACTACACCAAAGGTATCCCAAGTGGGTGTGTTTTTAAAAAAATCTAAATAATACCCATCACTAATAACAAGGTTTAAAAAACCCTTTACCACATTAAAACCAGTAACATAAGCTACATGCTCTTGTAAATAGGCGCCAATAGCCTGGCCAATGGCCACAGGGTTGCCCTTAACAACACGCAGCATAGGAAACACCACTACAGTAATATCTCCCTCAAACTCTTTACGAGTGGCTTGAAACTCTACGGTTTCTAGGCTGTTATCATAAAGATTTTTGACAGCATCTTTAACTTTCTTACTAAGGATATCTTGCAGGGTCATGAATTTATTTTAAAGGTGTAAAGATAGTTTTTTTAAGGCTTTTTTGGTATGGTCTACTATCTATAGTGCCTAGTGTTTGATTTGTTATTTTAGCTAATTAAACCTTTTATAGTCTACAACTTTTGGTTTGAGATATTTTAGCTCTTATGCTATTGGTCAGCAAATTTACTTAAAAGTCATGATAACCCTGCCATTGAAAAATATATAATTTTTATACTTAACCAACTTACCAAAATTTTATTTAATGGCCTCTTTTGTGGTCTTTAATAACTACATTATTTGTTGCGTTGGTTTTCAACCCACTCATCAATAAATTTATAAAGGTTATCATTGCTTAATTGACATAAAAAACCCTCACATTTCTGCAAGGGTTTCATACTGTTGGAAGGTTTTAAAACATAGTTTTTACGTAAAGATATTCATTTACTATTCACGAATCATTGTTTTATTTACCACCCCTTTATTGGTATTAATAGAGATGTAGTATAACCCTGCAGATAGATTTAATATATTTATATTCTCAAACTCTACAGTAACAAAAATACGTTGACCTACAGCGTTGTAGATTGACACAGCAGTAATTTCTACCCCTTTTGGGATTGAGATATTAAGATAGTCACTCGCTGGATTTGGATAGATTTGGATCTCTTGACCCAACAAATTGACGTTGTTTATAGATAAGTTTGGGTTTACTAACTCCAAATTTGAGCGCAGATTAAAAGGTAAAAGGGGATCGCTGCTGCAAGATGCTACCTCAATAGACACATAATACTCATAAAAATTATCTACTACATTAGCAGAGGTATCATTATAGGTTGTATTGTTAAAAGAGAGAGAGGTTAGTAATTCATACCCTGTGCCATTGGTGTTTTTGTATATATTGTAGGTGCTAAAATCAAGACCTAGATAGGGTGTCCAAGATAAGTTTATAGAATTATCTGAAGCAATACCGCTTTGCAATAATATGGTTTTATGGAAAGATGATTCTGGATAATTTGCCCCACATATATCTGTAGTTTTAATTTTATAACGGTATGCTTGAGAGGCGTTGTTAGACTCTGTGTCTAAAAAAGAAACCTCTGGAGGTATAATAAAGCCAATAGTCTCGTAGTTACCCGAAGGAGCTTCTCTTAGCACTTCATAATACTCAACATTAACACCGCTATTGGCAGGGTCATTGGTAATAAATATTCGGTTATTGGTTACCTGTACTTGATCACTAGAGACATAGCATACCTCTGCTACATCTACTGTTAAAGTAACGGTTACCGTTTGTGTGTCTGTAGTTTCAATACCACTTCCATCAACTAGGGTCCAAGTCACCTGCGTATTTCCTAAGGGAAATTCTACAGGTGCATTATTAGTAATTGTTTGTATACCACATCCACCAGTAATAGTAGGTGTACCTAGATCAACATTTGTAGCAACACATGAACTAAGATCTGGGTCTATATTCAAATTATTTGGTGCTATTATAATTGGGTCATTAAATATTACTGTTATTGTTTGTGTGTCTGTAGACACAACACCATTTTCATCAACTAGTGTCCAAATCACTTGTGTTTGACCTATAGGAAATACGTTAGGAGCAGTATTACTAATTGTCTGTATACCACAACCAATAACAGTAGGTTCACCTAGATAAACATTTGCGGCAACACAAGAATTAGGGTCTGGGTCTATATTCAAATCAATTGGTGATGTAATGATAGGCGGAGAGTAGAAATCTCCATTTATTGTCCAACTTTTATTATTTATTAAATCTTCTCTTACTGCTATATTACAATAAACTAAGTTTTGGGCTACAAGTGTTTTATTAACAAGGTTCTGATTAGAAAAAGCTTCTAACAGGGCATCATAATTATTAATATCTAAACCAGAGTCATATATAAATCTATCTAGTGACACATCATCGTTAAATTGCCAGTTACTTATATCTTGGTTAAAGTTCTCCGCAGCTTCAAACATACTCTCCATTGAAGTTACATTACTCACATTCCAATCTTCTAGGGGTTGATTAAAATTAGAATTTAAAAGAAACATAAAACTCATATTAATCACATTGCTCACATCCCAAGAGCTTATATCTTGGTTAAAAGAAGCTTCTGCAAACATAGCTATCATATTAATCACATTGCTTACATCCCAAGAGCTTATATCTTGGTTAAAAGAAGTTTCCGCAAACATACCTGCCATTGTAGACACATTGCTCACGTCCCACGAACTTATATCTATGTTAAAAGAAGCTCCAGCAAATATTTGATTCATATTAGTAATACCACTCGTACAAGTAGTAGCAGCGTTAGCTTCAGTTATTTGTTCTTTGGTCCTTTTAGTATAGGTAATCCCGTTAACCACTCCCGTTTCTCCAAAAGCTGCATTTGGGCACATACAGGTAACCCCGTTGGGGTTTAGGTAAAAATTAGCTGAGCAATCGATAACGGTTATTGTAAAATTTGTTGTGGCGTATTCACTAGTGTTAGTATTAGTTACTCTTGCGAAAATTTCTTTTGGGTTCGTAAGGTTTGTGTAGGGAGAAGAAATAGAATTTTCTCCATTATTAGCTTCAGATTGAGTTTCATGATAGGTCACATCAAAATCTAATGGGTCTTGATTACCTAAGATAATAGTTGTCTGAGTCTCTAAATCAAATAATGTAAAACCATCGAAGGGCACTTCATCGCAAGTCTCTAGGTTTGGTGGTTGGGTAGCAGTTACTTGTGAGCATTCGATAACTGTAATAGTAAAATTTATTGTAGTGTACTCACCAGAGGTAATTTCAGTAATTCTTGCAAAGATTACTTGTGGATTAATTGAGTTTCCATAAGGAGAAGAAAGAGAATTCACATTATTATCTGCGTCAAGTTGAGTTTCGTGATAGGTAACATCAAAATCTAATGGGTCTCGATTACCAAGGATAACAGGAGTATTAGCCTCTAAATCAAATAATGTAAAACCATCAAAAGGTACCTCACAAATCTCTAAATTTGGTTGTGGCATAAATGTTAACTCCCAATCAAAGGTAGCTGCACTCCATCTGTCATCCCACTCTATTAGGTATTCTTGACCTCCTACAACTGGAACATCTGTAACGATAGATCCATATTCATTTGGAGCATCACAACCATCATCATCATTATCTACAAAGGTTAATGTATCACAACCATCTGTGTATACCCATAATCTTGTGTCTATCCCAGATGGGTCAGAAGCACAAGAGCTTATAGCTATTGTACCATTTGCTTGAGCTGTATAGCTATACCATAGAGCATCTGATGCGCCAGACTGCACAGCACCCCCAGAACCTGGTGTGATAATGGCCTCACTGTAAATACCTGGTGTTACCAACACTGCATTTGCACAAGTGTCTCCATCGTTTTGAGCGCTCATTTGCCGCCCTGACAAGATGGCTAAAAAGACTATTGATAAAATATAAACTCTTCTCATAATATTAAATTGTGTATAAAGTTTTAGATAGGCTTATTTTGCTTATTCTTTAATTAGACTTTTATTGAATATACCTAAATTGGTTTCTATTTGTACATAGTACAATCCTGATGTTAATTTTTCTACATCAAGAGTAGTTGTATCAAATTTGGAAACTAATTGCCCCAGATTATTAAATATACTTACTTTTTTAAATAACATATTATCTGGAATATTAACTGTAACTATCTCGCTAGCTGGATTTGGAAATAAAAAAATATCAAAATCAAAATTGTTTTGACTCACACCAAGAGTGCCATCAATAATATTAATTGTATTGGACTTAGTAACTGTTGTAGAAAGTGTCCTGTCTAGTTCAACATCGTTACCAACAAATGGATCAGGAGTATCACATTGGTCTACAATTATACCAACATAATAAATGTAATTATTAATAGTAACGTCAGCTGTTGTATCATTATATACAGTTTGATTCCCAGGTAAAATATCTAATATTTCAAAAGACGATCCATTTACAGATCTATAAATATAAAATGAGTCGTAATCCAATCCAAAATATGGTTCCCAGTTAAGATTTATAAAGTTACCTGAAGATATATTAGCTTGCAAAAAGGTATTATAATGAACTGAGCTCTCTGTAGATTCTTCCCCACAATTATCAACAGTAACTACCTTATATTTATATTGTTTGATGAAATTATTTGATTCATTATCTAAATATGATTCCTGTGAGGGTAATACTAAACCAATTTGTTCATACTCACCTGCGATGTTTGTTTCTCTCAATATTTTATATGCAGCTACATTATAGTTCCCTTCTTTATTTAAAAAAATCCTATTTTTTGTTATGTCAATTTCATCTCCAGATACATAACAAATTTCAAGACTACTGTATATTGGCAGCAAACCAACTGTGAAGTTGTCTTGATAAGTAAAAAATGAATCCGATAATTCCAGTGAATAAATCCCAGGTTCTACGTTAATTAAAGATTGGTTTTGAGATTCAAATCCATTAGGTCCTGTCCAGTTGAATGTTATATCTCCGGAGGTGTCATTGATTTCTGTAATATTTACCTGACCATCCGCCAAATCTCCCACACAATACGAGTCTTGGATATTGAAGGTAATGTTAATATCATTATCGTTAATCACATCAATTGTGAATATTTGCTCTATGGAATCATTCCCATAAATTGCTTTAATTCTTATTGAAAGGGTTTCTTGAGTTTCAAAGTCGAAAGGATTTAGATTATAAAGTTCGTTGTTTGACACCTGAAACAAAATATTATTTGTGTCACCTGTCCCGCTCACTAATTCAAATGTATAGAGATCATCGGAATCAGGGTCAACACAAGTTAGCAAGCCAATAAATGACGTTGTGTTTTCCAACAAGGAAGACGAACTTAGCACAATATCTGTTGGGGCATCGTTGACCGGTAAGACATCGATACTTATATTGGCAACATTACTGTCGAGCAATCCATCATTTGCTTTGAATGTAAATGAATCTACCCCATAGTAGTTCAGTGATGGAGTATACTCAATCTGGTCATTATTTAGGACAACGGTTCCATTAAGTGGCTGATCAATGATAATATAGGTAAGAGGATCATTATCCTGGTCAGTTGAAGTTAGTGTATCGATATAAAGGGTGTCTTCATTAGTGGTTACACTCTGGTCAATGCTAATGGGTGCATCGTTGATATCCGTAATGGCAATAACAAACTCTTTTTCAAAGGAGAGCCCGCCTGTATCAGTAACCTTAAGTCTAATGAATGCCTCAGTGGAGGTCTCGTAGTCAAAGGGAACAATCGCTAGCAATTCACTTCCATTTATTCCAAAGTTAAGGTTATCTTGATCTCCGGGGCCTGAGACAAAACTATAAGTAAATAAAGTGTCGTCAATATCAAGAGTAGACAATTCCCCTACAATAAAGTTGAAATTATTTTCCTCGATAGTTTGATTGGATAGTAAAATCTCTGTAGGTGCATCATTGATAGGAGATACATCGTAAATAAAAGATTTTGTGATAGAGCTTATGTTGTTTGCATCTCCGCTTCCATCATCGCTTAATGAAACAGTTACATTAGCTGTTCCGTTTTGGTTTAGTGCTGGCGAATGCATCAAAGTTGCGATATTATCCTCTT
>Ga0209603_1004593_pt1 | contig 11447 bp, 10 predicted proteins | sample COGITO_mtgs_1206_FD_184812 | JGI IMG/M metagenome (GOLD analysis project Ga0209603, IMG submission 184812) | Pelagic marine microbial communities from North Sea - COGITO_mtgs_120607 (SPAdes) (version 2) | ecosystem: Environmental > Aquatic > Marine > Epipelagic ... | reverse complement strand
GGCTAACCACCCGCACAGCGCCGCTATGTTCAGCCGCCTCATTTGCTGAATCAATAATATCATTTGTCAGAATGCCAAAATCATCGCTTGTCATCTGTAACCCGCCAAGCGGGTCTGCCTCATGCGCGTCGAAACCCGCCGAAATGATAATCAGATCAGGCCTGGCCGCAACAATAGATGGCAACAAATCATCACGCCAACCAGACCGGATGCTGCTGCCACCAGTGCCATAAGCCAATGGTAAATTGAAAATATTCTGATAGGCACCTGTTTCATCATAGGCCCCCGTACCCGGGAAAAGCGGCATTTGATGCGATGACGCGTAAAACAGGCTTCCATCATTCCAGAAACAGGCTTGTGTACCATTACCGTGATGAACATCAAAATCAACAACGGCAATGCGGTTCAATCCCCATTTTTGCTGGGCATGACGCGCCGCAATCGCCGCGCTGGAAAACAGGCAGAACCCCATTGCCTGTTCAGGTTCGGCATGATGGCCTGGCGGGCGCATCAGGCTAAAGGCGGTACTGGCCTTATTTTCCATCACCATATCAACGGCAAGACACGCGCCGCCAACCGCGCGCGATGCGCATTCATAGCCGCGCTTGCTGGCCCATGTATCGGCATCAAGCGGCGCTGGCTCATCGGCATCACCGGTTACGTCAAACACCATATCAAGATAGGATTCACTATGTACCAGCTCTAGCTGGGCCCGCACGGCAAGCGGCGCTGCGGCACGCTGCCATGATTGATAACCATCGCCAATATGATCAAGAATGGCCGCATATCGTTCAGGCCGTTCGGGATGGCCAGCCGGCACATCATGGCGGGCTGATATTTCATGTGTGATAAGGGCAGGTTTCATCATTTTTTCCTAAATATGCGGCCATCGCAAAACCGCCGGATGCGGCTTTTGGCTTTGACGATAAACCCTAGCATAGATTTACCCGATGGGAATGCCCCAACGCCGCAACAGCAAATGGCGGCAAGGCAGATGGCAATCACCTAAAATACTGTTTTCTATGTTTGCTTCATCTTGAAAATCAGTTGCCAAGAGCTTAGATCCTCTAGGCATCGTGTTACCAAGGAGCAACGCATGACTGTTCAAACATTCAATTTTGAAGCCGATACCGGAAAAATTCTGAGCATCGTGATCAATTCACTTTATTCGCAAAAAGAAATCTTCCTTCGCGAGCTGATTTCGAATGCTTCAGACGCGATTAATAAACGCAAATTTGACATTATTACGGCTGGCAATGCCGCCGATACTTTTGATGGCAAAATCACTATTGCCGTCAATAAAAAGGACAAAACCATCACCTTGTCAGATAACGGCATTGGCCTGTCTGCGGATGAAATGGTCGAAACGCTTGGCACCATTGCAAGTTCGGGAACCAAGGCCTTTATCGAAGCCGCCAAAACCGCTAATGATGCCGATGATGTGAGTGACCAGCTTATTGGGCAATTCGGCGTTGGGTTCTATTCGGCCTTTATGGTTGCCGATCAGGTTGAAGTCTTGTCAAAAAAACATGGTGCCAAAACGGCCAGCTTGTGGGCAAGCGATGGTCAAGGCGGCTTTACCATCACCGATGCCAGCCGCGATGAAACCGGAACAAGCGTTGTTCTGCATCTTCGCAAAGAAGCCAAAGAATATCTGGAACAAGAGCGCATTACGCATCTTGTCAAAAAATATTCAGATCACATTGCCCAGCCAATTTTCTGGATCGGCAAGGATGATGCAGCCGATCAGCTAAATTCATCAGCCGCCCTGTGGACCCGCGCGGCAAAAGATATTTCCGAAGACGAATATACGTCATTTTACAATGCGGTGGCGTCATCTTATGACAAGCCCTTTGTCACGCTTCACAATAAAACCGAAGGCGCGGTTGAATTTACCAACCTGCTTTTCATCCCGTCATCAGCACCGTTCGACCTGTATGATCCTGAGCGCAAGTCAAAGCTGCATCTTTATGTAAATCGTGTCTTTATCACCGATGATTATGAAGGGCTTGTCCCAAAATGGATGCGGTTCTTACGCGGCATTATCGACACGCCCGATGTTGATTTGAATGTCAGCCGTGAAATGTTGCAGCAAAATCCGGCTGTCACCAAAATCAGCAAGGCCGTTGTCAAACGGGTTCTATCCGAGCTGAAAAAAGCATTGGAAAAGCGGCGTGACGAATATGCCACTTTCTGGGAAGGGCTTGGCAAGGTTTTAAAAGAAGGGCTTTATGAAGATCAGGCCAATAGTGAAAAGCTTCTTGAAATTTGCCTGTTCCGGTCAACCAAAACTGACAAATTGATCACGCTTCAGGATTATATTGATGATTTCGCCGAAAATCAGGATGTCATTTATTATCTCTCATCCGATGATGCCGATCGGGCGCGGCTAAGCCCGCATCTTGAATCCTTTCAGGCCAAGACTATTGACGTTTTGCTGCTCACTGATCCGATTGATGATTTCTGGTTGTCCAATATCACGCAATTTGCAGGCAAGAATTTTCAGTCAATCACCCGCGGCGAGGTTGATATTTCCAAAGTTGGTGAAGACACATCAAAAGATGACCAGCCAGAAGAAATTTTGTCCGATCAATTTGTTGCCAAGATCAAACATGTTCTAGACGGCAATGTCGCCAATGTGCGCAGCTCGGCAAATATGGAAACCAGCCTTGCCCGCCTTGTCGCTGATGATAATGGCATGGATCAGCAGATGGAACGCATGATGCGCATGCATAATCCCGATTTCAAAGGCATGCCGAAAGTTCTGGAAGTGAATGCCAAACATCCATTGATCAAATCATTGAATGCCAAGCTAGAAGCGGGCGAATTTGAAGGATCGGATGATTTTGCCAAATTGATTTTAGACAGCGCGCTTGTCGCCGAGGGCGAGGCTATCATTGATCCGCGCGACTTTGCCAAACGCCTGTCCGACGTCATGCAAAAGGCGCTTGCCAGCTAAACACATAATCAACCGGCCCGTTATCACCTGACGGGCCGGTTAAATAAATCCAACTTTGATCAGCTTGTGTTTGTATGGCGACTGACAAATTGGCTAGACTGCGTGGTCGTTTGTTCGTTAAGGATTTATGCCTGTGCCAATCTCATCCACAACCCAGCCCCAAAATCTAACGCATCAATTGATCGCCGAACATCTGATCACTGGCGATATGATTGCCGGTCATGAAATCCAATTAAAAGTTGATCAGCTTTTGATGCAAGATGCGCTAAGCACTCTGACAATGCAGGCGTTAGAAGCGATGGGCATTGACCGCATTGCCATTGATCTTGCCTGCCAATATGTCGATCACAACCTATTGCAGACCGATTTTCGCAACCCCGATGATCATGTGTTTTTGCGGTCATGCTGCGCCCGTCTTGGCATTCATTACAGCGGGCCAGGGAACGGCATTTCACACCCAACCCATCAAGAACATTTTGCCATCCCGGGAAAATTGCTTGTCGGCACTGACAGTCATACACCAGCCAATGGCGGCGTTGGTATGCTGGCCATTGGCGTTGGCAGTGTCGAAGGCGCATCTATTCTGGCGGGAGAGCCATTAAATATTCCAATGCCCGAAGTGATGGGCATTCATTTAACAGGCCGTCTTGCCGAATGGGTAAGCGCAAAAGATATTATTTTGACATTGCTTCAACGCCACAGCGTGAAAGGCGGAACCAACCGCATTTTGGAATATTACGGGCCGGGCGTTGCAACATTAAGCGCAATGGACAGGCATGTTATTGCCAATATGGGAACCGAGCTTGGCGCGACCTCAAGCGTTTTCCCATCAGATGAAGAAACCCAGCGCTTTTTGGCCGAAAACGGGCGCGCGCATGATTATGTTGCCCGCGCCGCCGATGATGGCGCCGGCTTTGACCATCATGATTCGATTGATCTATCGACAATCGTTCCGATGATTGCGCTTCCCTCAAGCCCCGATAAGGTGGTTACCGTTCGTGAAGCCGCAGGTGCGCCGCTTTATCAGGCCTATATCGGCTCATCCGCCAATCCGGGCTATCGTGATTTTGCCATCGCTGCAATGATGCTTGACGGCCGGTCGATTGCCGCTGGTGTCTCATTTGACATCAATCCTTCGACCCGCCGCGTTTTGACTAATCTCATTTCGGCCGGACATCTCAATAAATTGCTAATGGCTGGTGGGCGGCTTCATCAAACCGGCTGCAATGGTTGCAATGGCATGGGGCAAGCCCCCGCATCGGGGAAAAATTCGTTACGCACGGTACCGCGCAATTTCCCGGGCCGTAGCGGTGTAAAGGATGATCAGGTATTTTTATGCAGCCCTGAAACCGCGACCGCATCAGCCATTACCGGTGTGATTACCGACCCGCGCGATCTTGGCATTGCCTATCCGCAAGTGCAAACGCCAGCCGATTGGATTTTATGCGGTGAGATCGAGGCCCCGCTGTCACAATCAGAGTCACGTTTGGTTCATATCGAACGCGGGCCAAATATTTCAACAATCCCCGATATCCTGCCGATTGCAAACCGGCTGCAAGTCGATGTTGCGCTCCATCTTGGCGAGAATATCTCGACCGACTATATCAGCCCTGCTGGTGCACGCGCGCTTCCCTATCGATCCAATATTCCGAAAATTGCCGAATTATCTTTTGACAATATCGACGCGACTTACGCCGCCACCTGGCGCGCCAATGCACTTGAAAACCAGTTTCATGCCATTATTGCCGGTCATAATTATGGCCAAGGATCAAGCCGCGAACATGCCGCCATTGCCCCGCAATATCTTGGGCTTCGGCTTGTCATCGCCAAAAGCTTTGCACGCATCCATTGGCAAAATCTGATCAATTCGGCAATCCTGCCATTGGTGTTTGAAAATGCTGATGATTGGGGAAAAATCGGGGCTGGTGACCGGCTGGTGATCGACAATATCCAAGATTTGATCAAACAAGGCGCGGTCATTTTTGATGTATTGATCGAAAATAAATCAATCCATATTCCGGCAAGATTAACCGCCTCTGACCGGCAAAGACATATCATGCTTGCTGGCGGCTATAGCAACTGGATCAGGGCAAAACAGGCTGGCTAGCAAAGTAATGGCCCCTATTGCCTCTTCATTTTGCGCAGATCAAGCCTGCCAATAATCGTGCCAATCCAGCTATCCACCTCGACACGAACAGGCACTATCTGGCCCTGCAACGGGCGGCCAAAAAACATTTTGATCCGGTCTTTATCATCATCTTTATCGCCCGCCCGCCATTTTGAATCGATACGATGACCGCCAATTGGTTCAAATTCCAAACTGCACATAACGGCGTCTCCGGCAAATTCACCCGGCCTTGTTTCTGTTAAATCTGTGGTGCCAAGCGTTTCAAAATGCAGCCGGCTTCGTCGCCGTCCGTCATAAATTTCATAGCTTGAGGTGCAGTTACCAGTTGTTTCGATATGGCGAATAAGGCGAAGAACGGCACTATAGGGGTCAAGGACATTCACCCGCATCTGCGGCGTTAGCGGATAGACTTCGCTAAGATCCAGTTCGGGCATGCGCGTTTCGACACTGACGCTTGAAGCATCATCCCAAACCACACGGCTTTGCACTGTTTCACGCCCAGAAATCCGTTCCATAAACAAGGATTTAGGAGTCCAACTAGCATCTCTTAAAACCAGATCAGCTTCGGCGCGGCTTTGAAAACCGCTGAAAAATGCAATCAAGCCATCGCTTCCAACACTTGCCGAAATGCGGGCATCATCTTCGCCAAACTTGTAGTCAAGCTGGCTTTTGGCAAGCAGAATATTGCCCCAACTGACGGTATAAACCAATGTCGTTGACTGGTAGGATGCTGCCGCGGCGCTCGCGCAAAGACTGAATAAAACCGCTGTCAAAAGCCTGTGCATAAACCATTCTCCAAAAAGATAAATTATCTTACCCCTTATTAGGATATTCAGCCAGACCTCATCAAGATGACGCAAAAGAGGCAGGCTATAATGCATCTCCATATGAAAAAAGCCGGTCAAATGACCGGCTTTCTTGCGTTGGTGAAAGGCCGGTCTTAGGAGAACATATCGCTTGTGATACCATTGTACCAGCCAACCGATTCTTCATAGGTGGTTTTGCGAAGATCAGCACTTTCGCCGCCTTGCGATACGAATTTATCAACCACATCAATCTTTTCTGATCCGGCTTTGTAATTCGCGCCAACCTTAACCCCATCATTTGTTGCAATCAGGCTCCAACAGGTATTGGCAAAACGTGGGTCGTAAACACGGCTTCCGGTCAACTCACCGCGAATTGCGTTGGCCGCCACCTTGGCCTGACTATTTGCCGAAAATCCTGATTTTGGCATTGATGACGCGACTGACGCATCACCAAGAACATAGATGTTCGGATCAGCCTTTGACGCCATTGTTGCCGGAATGATTGGCGCCCAATCGCCATCCGTAACACCTGCCGCCATCGCAATTGACCCCGCACGCTGTGCTGGCACAACCGAGGCAGCATCGGCCTTGAAAGTATCAAGATCAGTGACAAATTCCATTGTATCGCCATTGATTGATTTGATGCCACCATGTGTTTCAGGATCAATCCATTCAACCATGCCCGAATAATGCTTTTCCCAGCCTGCCATAAACAGACCCTGCTTTGAAAATTTGGCCTTTGGATCAAGGATGATGATTTTCGCTGTTGGGTTATGTTGTTTTAGAAGATGCGCGATCATTGACACACGCTCATAAGGCCCAGGAGGACACCGATATGGATTTGGTGGCGGCACCATGACAAATACCCCGCCCTTGCGCATATTCATGACCTGATTTTGCAGCAATTGAACTTGCGTTCCTGATGTCCATGCATGCGGCATACGACTTTGCAAAGCCGGTGAATAGCCAGGAACACTATCATATTTCAGCGAAATGCCTGGCGAGAGAACCAGCTTGTCATAAGATAATGTGCCGCCTGATGCCAGCTTGACCATCTTGCCTGCATTATCAACTGATGAGGCCCATTCATGAACCACATTGACCCGATGATTGGCCGCCAACTGGTCGTAGCCATGACCAATTGAATCATAATCACGAAAGCCACCGAGATATAGGTTTGAGAAAAAGCAGGTATAATAACGCTTGGATGCTTCGACCAAAGTGACGTCAATTGCCCCTTTTGAATCTTTGGCAATATAGCGCGCTGCCGTTGCACCTCCAGCGCCACCGCCAATAACAACAACTTTTGGAACCGCGCCAAAAGCCAATGACGGCATGGCAAGGCCAAGAGCCGATGCCCCGAACAAGCCACCAAAGCCGCGTCGTGAAATTGAAGTCATGAAAACCTCCCCTGTTGATTTATCATTTGTAATTCCAGACAAAGGCGTAGCAAAAAAGCGGCCGCGCCTTTCTTCTCACATAGAGAAAACCATTTTGATTATCGAAATACAACTAAAAAGTTATATATAACATCTGACGCGGTTCGCGCATCAGGGTGATCATTATTCGGGCAAAGATGAAAAATAGGCAGCAAGCGATATGATTTGTTCATCATCAAGCCTGCCAGCCATCATCTGCATGACCTTATTATCCAGATCTTTACTGCGATAGGCCTGCATGATGGTCACAAATGTTTCGGCCTCGATACCGTTGATCTGGGGAATGCCGGTACCAGACTTTCGGTGACAGGTCACGCATTCACCTGCCAAATATTCACCATAGCCAAGATCGGCTTTGGCAATTTGATCGGCAAGATCAGCTTGTGCCACAGCGCCAGACATGACACCAAACGCACTGGCAATCGCCAAAGCCCGAAGACTGACCAGCCCCACGATATGCCCGCGCAAATTGACCTTACCCATCACCAAAACCCTTTGAAACACATGTTTAATATATGGATTTAACTATATAAATCAAATCATAGCAAGCATGCGCCGCAATTTGATGCGGCGGTTTTTACAGATCTTTTGGCCCGGATATTGAGAAATCGGCAGAATTAGGCAATAGTGGGGCTTGCGCAACGCAAACCTGTTTGGCACAGGCCGTGCCGCCAAACCGAAACGCCACCTTGATAGGGGCATTGTCAAAAAGGAAAATCAGGTGGCAAAGACAAAACCCGATGATACCGCGTCCATCACCCGTAAATTTCAAAAAATTCATGGCGGCACCTTCGATTATTCAAAGGTTGATTACTTCAACCATACAACCAAGGTCATCATCATATGCCGCCGTCACGGGCCGTTCGAACAACAGCCTCGCCTTCACCTTCGAGGCAGCACGGGTTGCCGTCAATGTATTGCAGAACGCGGCAAATAGACCGCACGCCAAAAGTACAATTTCAAAATTCGATCATCAGTTGCAATCCTGACCGGACGGGTGAATAATTTTGACCTGAGGCCGCATTCATTTTGGCCGCAAAATGATCAAAATCCATCGCCGCCCACCCCGCCTGCCCATTTGCTTTGCACGATCGAAGAGAAAATATGATGTTTGATAAATTGATTCCAACCACACTTGTCGGCAGCTATCCACAGCCATCATGGCTTGTTGATAAGGAAAAACTGCTTGGCGAAGGGCCGCCGCGGGTCAGGATGCGTGAAGTCTGGAAAATCGCCGCCGATATGTTGGACGAGGCGCAGGATGACGCCACCCTGACCGCAATCCATGATCAAGAACGTGCCGGTATTGATATTTTATCCGATGGCGAAATTCGCCGGGAAAGCTATTTCAATCGTTTTGCCAATGCGCTTGCTGGCATTGATCTGGATAATCCGGCGCTGGTGCCAAACCGGCGCAATGTCATGATTCCGGTGCCACGCGTTGTCGGCGAAATCAAACGCAAACATCCGGTTCAGGTGCATGATGTTGCCTATCTACGGGCACATACCAATAAGCCGATCAAAATCACCATCCCCGGTGCCTTTACCATGGCCAAGCTGGCACAAGATGAATTTTATCATGATACAAAGGCGCTGATTAGCGCCTATGCCAAGGCGGTCAATGCCGAAATTCGCGACCTGAAGGCCGCTGGCGCAGATGTTATTCAAATTGACGAGCCTTATATGCAGGCCAATCCTGAAGAAGCCGATAAATATGGCGTTGATGCCATCAATCAGGTGCTTGATGGCATTGATGGGCCAACCGTTGTTCATCTTTGCTTTGGCTATGCCTATGTCGTTAAGGAAAAGCCTGTTGGCTATACCTTCCTGCCACAGCTTGATGCCTGCCGCGCCGATTATATTTCGGTCGAGGCTGCCCAGCCCAATCTTGATCCGGCCATTCTGGCCGAACTGCCATCAAAGAAATTTCTGTTTGGTGTTTTGAATCTGGGAACCAACGATGTTGAAACCCCTGAATTGGTGGCCGAACGGCTTCGTGGGGCGTTGAAATATGTTGCCCCTGACCGCCTTGTCGCCGCGCCTGATTGCGGCATGAAATATCTGCCGCGTGATGTGGCCTTTGGCAAATTAAAGGCAATGGTCGATGGGGCGGCAATCGTGCGGGCAGAACTTGGCTAGCCAGCGCGATACGGCTTAATGAATATCCTTCATTTGCCCCATTGCGGCTTTCAATGTGGCAATGGTGAAATCGGCAGATTTTGCCGCTTCAAGGATGATCGCTTCACGTCGCGTAATTAAATCAACCACGGCTGGTATCTGTTTAACCGCGGTTGGCGGAATAAGCACGGCGCCATGCTGATCGGCATGAATGATATCATTTGTCTTGGCGGTTAGCCCATAAACCGTGACCTGACAATCAATATCGACAAGATGAACAAAGGCGTGGCTTGGCCCAACCTTACCACCAATCAGATTAAAGCCGCGGGCGCTATCCGGCACATCACGAAATGACCCGTTGGTAACAGCCCCCAAAACACCAAGCCCTTTATGGATGTTGGTTTGCACTTCACCCCAAAAGGCGCCAACCCCGGGCTGCGGGTCGATATCTTGAATAATGACAATGGTTGGCGCTGGCGCGGCCGCAACATATTCATAATAGGCAGCGCGTTTTGCCACCATCTGTTCGGTGGTTTCAGGTGATGGCGCGGCGGCCCGGATCGTTGCCGTGCGGGCAAAGCCACAAACCGGTGGCAGCGCCGAATCAAGACTAAAAAGATGCGTGGTGGTAAAGCCATATCCGCGCCGTTCGGGAATGATTTCCTCAAGTGCATTGCAAATGGTGGGCGTATCCCACTTGGTTAAAAGCGCAAGATCATCTGCGGTGATATCGATATCCATCATTTTCCCCTGTTTCACAAACTGGCTCATCATCATAGCCGTTGATTTTCAAAATTGGGCTTTTTAAAGATGGTTCGATATAAAAAACCGTACCGGCCAAATCTGGCGGGTACGGGTTTTTCAAAAGCGCTTTACGCCTGCGTCAAGATGGCAGCAATCACATAAGATGGTGATTCGTCCCGCCCCTATAGATCAGCGGCAAATCTATAGCGTTTCGATGATCCGCTTTGCTTCTTCATAATCGCCTGACATGGCAACATTCGAGGCTTTGGTTGCAACGCGTGCAACCGCAAAAAAATCGGCAATAAAGGCAAGGCTAAGCATAATACCGGCTTCGATTGATTCGCAAAAACGGCAGGTTGTTTGATAGACAGTGGTTACTGACATTACTCTCTCCAAAGGGATTTGAAACGCACATGACAATTCCGTGAAAAGGACAGGCCTTTCCACGAACATCACTGCTCCCAAAAACCAGTTATTGTTGAATGTTTTTAAAATGAGTCTGGCTGGCACCAGCTCGTGGGTGAACAGATAGGCCTGAAGCCGGCAAATGTGAAGTGGGTTTAGCCGCGATGTTTTGGCGCACCTCCAAAGCGGCGTTGCCACGGTTGCTGTCCCAATATCATGGTAGGGTTTGGTGCCAGCCCATGCTATAAAATGATAATAGCGGGATAACGTGGCCGCCCGATGCGCGGCATGGCTTCTGCCAAAGATCAAATTGAGGATGATGCCAATGTTTGGCAAGCTGATTATTTTCGCCATTCTGGGCGTTCTGCTTTATGCGCTTTTCATCAGACTGAAAACACGCATAACTGGCGCCCCACCACCAGCGCAACAACAAATAAATAAACACGGAAAAACAAGCTGGCTTGGCGATGATGTCCGCATTAGCAAAATCCATATCATCATTAGCGTGCTCGCCGCCCTATATCTCATCTGGGCGATCATCACGCTTTATCGCTAGCATGCCAAGCAATGATAAAAACAGGTAGCAAATGATGGCAGAAAAAAAGCTTTGGTCATTTGCGGTGACAATCTACCAGCGTGATGGCGTCGCACCGGCTTGCCTTGATCTCCAAGAGCAATGCCAGATTGATGTGCCATTGATGCTATGCGCTGTCTTTGCCTGTCTTGAGGGCAAAGACATATCTGATGCAGATTTAACGCAGCTTCACAATCTTGCCAGCCCTTGGCAAGGCGATATTGTGCAATCGCTTCGCCGCATTCGCACCCAATTGAAAACCGGCCCGCATCCA
>Ga0209603_1004579_pt1 | contig 11465 bp, 6 predicted proteins | sample COGITO_mtgs_1206_FD_184812 | JGI IMG/M metagenome (GOLD analysis project Ga0209603, IMG submission 184812) | Pelagic marine microbial communities from North Sea - COGITO_mtgs_120607 (SPAdes) (version 2) | ecosystem: Environmental > Aquatic > Marine > Epipelagic ... | reverse complement strand
TCAAGACATATTCCTGACCGCGTTTGGTCAGAACTGGAGGACTAAAGGGCAGTCGTACGACTCCATGCTGGACCAACTTTATATCGACCCAAGGCTCAGCCAGTACGCCCGGGCTTTGTCAAAGGGAATCGCAGATGCCCTGGGATGCGATCCTTTGAGTACTGAACGAGGCAAATGGCTGAAGATCATGTTCACCAGGGTTGAATTTTACCAGTACGAACGGTACTGGCATCAAGAGAGACCGAGAGACTTGCCACCGCCCACTCCGCTTCGGTCGGTCCTGGGTTGGTGGAAGCTGCTTCCTCTCAGCCTGGACCCCCCGCAGAGGAAAGGCGGGTGGAGTTTCACCCCACCCCGTTGGAGTTATTCCTCCGACCGACGCTCCGTATTGCGGGAGGAACACACAGATGGTACCCCAAAGCACGGCCTGAGACCCCGAACCACGGATATGACCGGCAGAAAGAACAGCGGCCGAAAAGGGGTCGTCCCGGCGAAAAGAAGGCAACACCAGTCGCCACCGCCGCCGCCTTCGCCCCCGCCGTCGTCACTGCCGCCATCGCCGCCGAATTCGCCGCCGCCGTCGCCATCGCCATCGCCGCCGTCGTCGCCGTTGTCGCCACCCTTACAGACGGCGCCTAAGACCGTTATCGCCGCTGCGATAGCAGCGACAGAAGTGAACGACGCCTTAATCGCTGAGTGCCAAACTGGAGGTCGCCTGCATGAGCACGGCCTGAAGGTGGAACAGTTCTTCGGCCCGGACGCGCACAACAATTGCTACTTTAGGATGACGTTGCCTTCGGATTCGAGGGTGCGCCGGGCATTTGGGGCTGCCGGCTTGGTAGTGTCCTTTCCAAAAGACTTGGGTGCCGCTGTCGACTTCATGGGAACTCCGAACGTCAGTAAGGGTGCACAATTGTTGGAGCTGACGCCGATATTCCGCAGCGATTTCACCGCCCCCGTCACCGCCGTCCATCCCATGCTTTACGAAAAGGGTGAGGGTTTTACCATTTCCCCCCCGTCTACTCGTCGACGAGCTGGTGAGGATCTATATGTCTACTCCTACCCCGAACATCTGGATGGAATGATCAGCTGGATTGACCGTTATTGCGGGTATCTTGACCTTAACTGCTGTTCCTCGCAATCACCGCCGTCGTCACTGCCGCCATCGCCGCCGAATTCGCCACCGCCGTCGCCATCGCCATCGCCGCCGAACTCGCCACCGCCATCGACACCGTCTTCGCCTTCGCTTGACGCGGGCACGAGCGGGGCCGCCCAGCCAGCCGACGTATCGGCTGATGCACCTTCCTCGAGTCCGACGGAGCCAGTCAGCTCTGAGCAAGCGTGTATTATGCCCCGATGCCACTTCTTGAGGTATCAAAGTCAAGATGGCAGTATGAAGTCGGAATTCTGTTCTAAGACTTGCGCCGATGTCTGGGACGAACTTATGCAGCGGCCGAGCCCTCTGGTACCAGAATGTGCTCTGCCGGGGTGCACGCGCAATGCCGCACCTCTTGGGAGACTACGGGATTACGATTTCCATGAAACTTGTCGGCTCCGTCACCATCGACAGTTAGAGGCATCGAGGGCGGCTGAGGAAAATCAATCTACTTCCGCGGCGGGCCGCATGACGTCAAGTGACACTGCCTCGTTGCCGACGTCGCCGCCTCCGTCGCCGCCACCGTCGCCGCCGCCGTCGACGCTGCTGCCTTCGCTGTCGCCTCCGCTGCCGACGGGCCCGGAACCCTCCGTACCGAAGTGGTTCACCTTTAATGCTATATGGGATACTCTCCAAACCCTCAGAGGTGCCGTGGAGATCATTGGAATGGAGGTTCTACCAACCCCACTCCCTACGTCCTCGTCAATGTCGTTGCCTGTGCCCGAATCGCCGCCTTCATCGTTGATGCCGCCCTCCTGGCCTAACTCGCCCACGAACACGCCCCGTCCAACTGGGCCGCCCTCGACACCGCCAAACAGCAGCGCCCCTGCGGCACTTGAGACGATGAGTGTCTCCGCGCGGCGTCGGCAGCAAAGTACGGGCGATGTGCCGCCGGAGCCGGTGACCGATGAGATCTCGGACGAGACGTTTTGTGTGACCTTCTGGCCACCGACGCCGCCCACGTCACTGCCATCGTCGCCCACAAGGTCACCACCGCGGTCACGACCCCAGTCACTACCGTCTCCGCCGCCGTCGCCGCCGACAGAGGCAGCGCATGTGATATCACCGCTGACCCTGCCATCACAATGGACGCCATCACTTGAGTTGGTGGTTCCAGAGCCCAAACGGCTGTCACCTGAACTTCTTCAGTCATCAGTGTCCTGTACCTCTCCGGATCTCTTGCTCGAAAAGCTACGCGAGGAGCGGAACAGGACGGTCTCCGCATCGGCAGATCACCAGAAGTCATGGAGCCTCGAGGCTGAAGGCGAGGTTCCGGGACAGTCCAGAGTTCTGTTCTTGGAACAGTGGTTGCTGGTTCCATCCGAGCTTACGCCACAGCAGTCAATGAACTGCAGAGGTCGAATTTACTGCCCTTTTCAGCGCCCTAAGTGGGAAGAACGCGAGTTCGGACCCGTCACTGAGGTCAGAGAAGCAGAAGGGAGCCTCGAGGCAGAAGGTTTGAAGATCTTATTGGGTAACGCCAACTGGACTTACACGAAGTGGAGAGCAAAGATAGGTTTGATGGGTATGGTTTCCTACTCGGAGGGGATGCCCCTCCATCTCTTCGCCATGCCGCTAACGAAAGCAATAAGGACAACACCCGCCATTGCACCTTCAGGAACTCCGCCGCCGGATCCTCCGCCGTCTCCACCATGCTCAGATGATGAAGATAAGGAAAACGATGAGGCTATGGAGGAACTCTTCCTAGCGGCCCAAGCTTACGAAGAACACACGGCCGACGGGATCTTTACCGAAAGTGAATGGGTATCAGAACCGGCTGCCCACCTTACCGACCCTCCTGAACCACAGACAGCAGAAGGGCAGGTTGGGCAAGCGTCGATGGGTAGAAGGCGACCCCCGCTTTGCGAAATACTGAAACCGCAAGCGCTCCAAGAGCTGACTCTGCGCCACGAACTTTCAGGTAGGCCAGCTGCTCTAGAGGAGATCATCAGGTCGAATTCTAATGATCCGCGACTAGAGACGCCGGTGGTGCCACACCCTCGCCGCCAAGGTAATTGGTTCAGACACACGCTGGACAGCAATAACCAAGACATCTCTCTTACCTACATGAAAATTGCGTTTGATCTAATGAACCGCTCGGCTGATGAGGGTTTGATTCCATTGGCACAGCTGGAGCGCCTCTGCGATTCGTGCGGAGTAGGACGAGAACTTTCAATTGCCGACCAAGCGGCGTTGACAATGACACTCGAGGCGCATGTTGAACCCATGAGATTTCCAACGTGGCTGCGAGCCCTCGAGTTCTATGAGCGTCAAGGACTCCACAGGGGAAGCGCACTCCAGTGGGTACAATTTATGGAGCCATTGCGAGGTGGAGCTGTCTTCACGTATGATCTGGACGACGATAGCAAGCGAGATCGCCTCCCTTATTGGATCGTGCGTGAAAAAGAAGATGGCCACATGATGTATGGCGTGATGGATTCGTGGGGGCGCCATATGCAGCGGGTGCTAATGAGTAGCGCCCCAGGTGTCCTGCCGAAGCCTCGTATGAAATTGCGAGGCGGACTGTTCCTCGATGCCAAAGGAGAAACCTGGAGTTGTGGCCCAAGTTTACTCTCCTCGGGGTCATCACCGATGCTCGGTCGTGAACTTAGTTGGCAACCAGACTCAGTAGGGTCTTACGTGCCGGCGCTCCCCGATTATCTCAACGAATGCCCGAAATGCATGACGTACTGTCCGTACACCTACAACGCGTGCATGAGATGTGGGGCTTCATTGGCGCGGGCTATCACCGTTACCGCCACGCATTGGCAGCTAAGTGAGGAGTCATATTGGAGAAATGGGGGTTTCTGCTCGACCGATGACAGCTTTAAAGGGCCTTGCCTTCCGAAAGATCCGGCCACGGAACGGGACCAGCTGGCAGGATCGAGGCGCGTCGAGCAGGGAGCATCGGGCCTGCCTAGTTGCCCTCCTTCTCTGCCGCCTTCCCCACCCGAGTCTGAAGATGAAGACGAAGATCAGAGTGAAGAGGACGAACTAGAGAGGCCCGTGCGTGACGGACAACGAGAAGGAGAGGACCGTGGTTCGGAAGAAACCACTGAGGCTGCCGAACAAACGCGTCCGCCCGAAGCCGGTGCAACGACTCTCGCTTCTGATGGTGAAGGGGAGGCGTCGCACGCCACAGCTGGAGTAGAGACGGCGCAAAACATTCCGCCCCCTGAGGGAGCCTTGGGCGAGACTGGCCTCGTGGCCGTGGCTTCAACCATTAAGAGAAACCGCCAAACCGAAGCTCTTTGGAAATGGCAATCTTGGGCCAGGCGCGAGAAGTTCTTGAAAGAGGCTAGCCTTCCTCGACCGTTGGCACGTGGCTTGGCAATCCCAAAAACACAGTCCGCTGGTCCGTACCTGACCTCAAACACGCCGGCCCAGAAGGGCCCTCATGCATCGGAAGAAGATACGTTGTTACCTTCTCCACGCGGTGCTGAAGCTGATGATAACCAACAACAGGCCGCTACAATGGCCCTGAGCGCAGCTGGCCAGGCGTATCAACCGTTCGACACGCCCCAACAGTTGCGCCGAGACGTAGAAAAACTAGAAGCCGGACAGCAGCAAGCTCAAAAGCATATGGAACACTCTGAAAAGCTAGCCCAGAGGTTGGAAGAGGTTGCTGAACAAATGGCCTTACTACAGGCCAATCACGACCGATTGCGGTCGGAAAGGAGCCGGGGGGATCACTCCGAGGCTCCGACCCAGGAGCCGGCAAGAGGGGCGGAGTTTCATTCCGAAAACAGATGGACGTGGCATGAGCCAAGGCAACCACCCCCTCAAGAGGACCGACCCGAATTAAGGAGCGAACCCCGTGCAGCAAGCTCAGCCCCGGTCCAACCAGAGTGGGACCCGAATTGGCAAAATTACGCTTTGATTGATGCACCTGAATCTGTTAGGGGCTCTCCAGCCCCAGATGACGAGGTAAGGTCTCAGCCAAGTTCTATTGCTCACAGCCAAAGCGCTCAGTGGAACACCTCCGTGCCTAGGGGACCTCCCAACGCACCACCAGCTCCGCCTACATATTCGGTACGGCCCACTCCTGCTAACCCTACGGCTGCCCCAGTTTCCTTTTCTCGGGCGCCGTATACAACAGGCACCTCTTCGAGATGGCCGCATCCCGAACAAATGGGCCATCGGGGTTATATGGACGACTCGCCCATCATTGCCCTACTAGAACAAAGACGTGAGGTTACGATTGAAGCCCTTCGAGGATCAAAGCAGACAAGCTGGATAAGTCAGGTGCTAGAAGCTGAACCTGACAATACTGGCATGCAAATGCGTACCCGCTCATTTTGGGTGGCCGAGGTTCTGCGCTCGTGGTACGTCAGAGCTTTCGACTCTAGAAACCGGAACAACATCGACACCATCAACAAGCTGAAGTTCCCAGAGGCCCTCAGAAGCGATAGCCCTGACGCCGTCGCCCAGGGCTGGCAACAGTTTCGACCAGGGTTTATCGCCGCCCTAAGGGATTGCTTCAGGCATGGTTGCCAGTGGCAGCAAGTACTGCAAAAGCTGTTAGGTCACCTTCACGAAGGAAGTGGGCGGCGCAACCCCCGCATTCTGTCAGCAACCCAGGAAGCTTTGCAGGACGCGGCCTTCCTAAATGATGATATGGAACGAGGGGGCGGTTATGCGCTATTAGGGGCTGATATCTTTGTGTTCAGGTTGGACCTTTCCTTTGTAATCAAGAGGGGTGAATCGTCTCTACATCGGATCGAGTGGCAAAAGGCTAGGTTCAGGAAACAGGGCGAGGACATGCAAGCATTGAGAAATCGACTAGGAGATCTTTACCTCAAGTTCAGTGGCATTTCAGCCAGCGAAGTGCACCTGACCGACCATCACCTGGAAACTTTCAATGAACGGATGGTCGAATGCCTAAGGAACGACCCCACGGATCCGGAGCGAGGTAGTGTTGATGCAGACCTATATGCAGAACGAGTAGAAATATCCACCGCATTGGTGCAAAGAGGGCGCGCGGGAAGGGAGATCTTGAGCCCTGACGAGATCATTGAGGAAGCAAATCCTCTCAGGAGTGCAAGGATGCACCTCGCCAGAGTAAAGGGTTTTGGAGATACTTCGGGTAAGTCGCGGGATCCAGACCGAGATGGACCACGCACCACGCGTACGCCCAAACAAAGAACTGTTGGGGAACCACATCAGCAGGTGACGAGAAATCGAAGGCTAAACGCACCTGAGGTTCAGGCGGTCGCCGCCGTAAGCTCATATGAAGAAACAGCTCCCTCACCGGCGGCTGTCGCTGCCGGCTCAACACTCGCAGCTGTTACCCCAAGTCCACCGTTAGGGCGCAATCGTCAGCCCCAGCCTCAAGAACCGCGCTTCTCTAGATCAAAGGCCAATCCAAACCAGCAGAGCCCCTCAATTACGGGCGGCCGTGCCCCGACGGCTCACAACCAAGAGCCACCGCCTGTAGGATACGAGAGGCCGAGAACAGAGATGACAGAGGAGCAGAGAACACTGACTTGGGGACGTGACGTTCCTCCCCCAGCTGGCTCCAAAGGCCACCCATTCGATAAAGAATGGACCAAAGCAGATTGGGCCAACACGTACGTCAACTTCGCGAAGGCCATTTACCTCACGAATCGAAATCGAGACTTACGTAACGCTCTAGCTCGCTTCATGCCACGGGACCGAACGATGAGTGCCCCGATCGTCGACATGCCCGAGCCTGCCCCGACACCTCAAACGGGGAGTCGGCGGCTTGAGTGGCCGCAGGCAAGCTGCGCATTTTGCGCATTCCGACCTCAGAGTCACCCGTCCTTGCCCAAATGGAGCTTGGGTTTCGGACAAGGTGACCACCAACCTACAACTTGCCGCGCTGCCAAGCGTTGGCTAGCGGAAGGAGGCGATCCCGAGACGTCTCACGTGGCCAAAGAGCTACAGAGTTGCCTCTACATTCATCGCAAGCCTTCCCCTACCCAACGGCTAGGAGGTGATCGTTTCGCCAACCAATAGGAAACCGGCGACGAGGGGGATGGGAACGGAGAAACTCCCTCGTCGAGCCTCCCAACCGATCCTCCGACCACCTTGTTTACTACTTCCGACTCGCCAGCTAGCATGACCGAATCCATGAGCATGAGCATGAGCATGAGCCAAACGGCCCTGTCGCCAGAGGCTATCGCCACGGTGAAAGAGGCGTCTGCTGCCAGAAAGACATGCCTACGAGTGACCCTCCCCAGCAATTGCGATCAACAAGGGAGCTGGATAGCAGAGTTCTGGAACTATTCGGCCCCCTCTGAACGAGGAGCCATGCCGTCGTGGCTTCCCTTCTCCAGAGAAGCATCCCACGAAAAGAAAATTCAGCTTACCACCCCAGAAGACCTGGTCACAGAAATTTGCCAAGACTTGCTACGAGAAGTGAAATCACGTTTCAACTCAGCCTCAGTGCCCGAACCCAGCGTGATTATGCCCGAGAGCTTGTGGCAGGCGGCTGTCGCCATATTACATATAGCTCGGATACGGCCAAACATGTGGAATGACCTAATAAGCGCCGAATTCTCAAACCAACTACGTCGCGAGTGCCGAGGCTGCACACCTTTCTTCGCACGCAAGGTAATAACGGCGTGGAGAGCGTTTCTACGTCGGCGCCGCAAACGGTCTAGCCAATTGCGTGACGGACCAATCGTCGCTGCTTTAGACCACCCTACGGTGTTACCTTATTGCTATTCCAGCAAGCCCCCAGAAGATTTACCTCCTGTGGCGCGATTCACACCAGCTGCCAAGGAAGAACTAGAGCGAATGGTGGCGGCTGTCAATGTAGGCTCGTCTGTGCTGGATGAGAACATTGAAGACCTAAACGAGCAACAATTCGACAAGATCCGGGCCCTCGCACGGGACATTGCGCAACAAAAAGGCTCAAGGTTAGTGCACTATCGCGATGTACGACGAAGTGCCGAAATCCTTGATACTAATTTGGAGCGTAAAGACAAGCCCAGCCCTGCCGAAGAAGCCCCAGAGCATATCGACGAGGTCATCGATAAGCTTTCGGCTCTCAAAGCCGAACAGCTCAGACTAAGTCGGGGGGGGGTAGCACCGCCAAAGGTGCTAGTACTCGGCGAAGCAGGCTCCAAGGACTCACCTCCTTTCGTCGCCAAAATGTTTCAAGACGCAGGAGCTGACGTAGCTACGTGCGACCTCAAGATGTCTACTGCCGAAGGCATCCCTCACTTTTGCGGCGATGCGGCGAATATACAAGACCTAGGTTGGGATTTGGTTATTGGCCACCCTCCTTGCACGTTCCTCAGTAACGCAAGCATTAAGTGGCTTAAAAACAATCCCGTACGACGAAGGCAGATGTATCAAAACGCTGCTTTATTCCGACGCTTTCGTGACGCCCAAGCTCCATTCGTGGCCATTGAGAACAGCAAAATGGGTCCGGAAGCAAGAAGGATCGTGGGAGAGTCTCCGACCCAATATGTTCACCCGTGGCAGCACGGTCACGGGCAGACTAAACCGACAGCCCTCTTCCTGGACAACTTACCCCCAATTACCCCGACTCGAATTGTGCATGGACGAGAGCATTCCTTGGCGCGATACCCGCCTGATGTGTTTCGAACCGAGAAAAAGAGTAAAACGTATATGGGAATCGCAGCTGCAATGGCAACTCAGTGGACTCCGGTATTGCAACGATATATCCAATCGCCCTACAGGAAGAGATCTTCTAGGACCGCCCAAGAATTGGTGACTCGGGCAGAATCCGACCTGATACGGGTGGTACGCCTCGCTATAGTTGACCGAGTAGGATGCATTCAAGTCTTGGTGTCCTCGGCACCAAACGGCCGTGGCCACGATCTCCCTGAAAGAACCCTGAATGACCCCGCTCAAAGTGGGCAGATGTTAAAAGAGCTTCTTACTTGGATGGAGGCTGAACAGCCGTGGTACCGAGCAGTGGAGGAGAGCTTCTTGGATTATCCGGAGGGTCACAGGAGCTTTTACGAAGCCCCGGAAGGCCGTTTTGTGGTATTAGACCAACCAGCTACCCTTTGCCATCTGTGGATAATCAAGACACCTACGGAATTTTGCGCAGACCACGGTCACTTTAAGAAGGGAATCAATCGGGCTGATTTGAAGTGGGTCCCCATCGGATCTCTCCAGACTCCTAGCGACCAGAGTGACGAAGCCCTTCATGATCGTTACCGGCAGTCAATCATGCAGTACGGGACCACTGACGGTTGGTTTCATCCTGATGTCCATGCGATTACAATAGCCACAGATCCTGATCCCACCTCGACCTCAAGCTCCTGGAGGCAACCATGGCTAGTTGATCACGAGGACTTACCGCCCCCTCCCCCTGCTCCTCGTCACATACGACGTCGTCATGGCAAATGGCGCGTTTGGGACGTGGTAGGTGGACAAAGGAGCCCGAGAAAGATCAACGAAAATGAAGACGCCGAAATTGATTTGATGTCGGACATGCAAGATGGGAAATCTCCCGACCTGCTGTTCGAATGGCGGACGCTACCAGCCCGCATTGGCAACATCCTTGACCAGCATCTAGGATTGCCGTTTAAGCCCTTGCCAAAGATGGAAGCGTGGACGGACGACGAAGATGCTGACCCCGAGGAAGAAGGGACTCGACCTAGAGTTAATGAGCATGACGTAGCCGCCACATTCAACCAAGCTCCTTTAGACTTGGGCAGTTTGAGGTCATTAAGTTGGAATGCCCCGATAATCGAAAGTCATGGAGAGTCAGACGAAGACACTGGCACTCATACGTGGGAGAGCGAAGTCGAGGCATGGTGTGCGCAACACAATATAAAAATCGACTCTAAGCTTTCCGGCCAAGCCAGGGAACTATGGGTCCAGAGTGCGAAAACCAAGCATGAACAGCAATTCGGTCTAGGAGTGGTTGCAGACGTGCCTCCTAACCCTCGGAGTCGGTATCCACCTCGCAAGACTGGTCTACGGCGACTAATTAACTTCATTCGTACTGAGCATGCAAAGTTCGTTCCCGGAGGCAGGAATCAGAGTGAAAGCAACCAGGAGAATGACGCTCGGGACGTAGCTTACGCGGCTTACGATCAATGGGTGAGTTTCCATTCCCAATCCGATAAGAGGGACCCGTTCTATCGTGTGGGCTTCCGAATATCTCCGGCTCAAGAGGTAAGTGTAGTCAATGAAGATCCACTACCCGAACCAGATGAAAGCGTGGCGCTGACGCCTGACCTTGGGGCATACACCGCTTCGGCGTTATATGTAAAAGACTTTCGGGTGAAACGAAGGAAGTCGGCCTCCCCGTCGGATGGTATGGGGGATGACGTCCTTGAAATCAACCATGTCATCATGCCTGCAGGGAGGGTCTTGGCCGACACTGGGGCTGCACCTTCGGTTATTACGACCCAGATGCTTGAGAGGCTACCAAGAAACAGCTGCGTATCGCGAAACGCAAATGGGAAGGTGGGGCGGCTCAATGGACCTAATGGGAAAGCCTTGATCACCGACGGGACGGCTACTATCGATTTCGAGTTGGGAGAAACCCCATGCAGGCACCAGTTCTCAGTAATCGAAGGACGACCGCTACTACTCCTAGGAAACGACTTTTTGGCGCCGCGTAAAGCCCAAATACAGCTGAATAATGACGACAAAGGAGGGGGAAGCGTGACGCTGACTTCCCAGAACCTAGAGGGGAACACCATCATCCACGAGTTCCAGGTCACCGCCCGGTCAGGAAACCCTGCACCACTATGCCCGGTGACAACGGGCGTTGGTCAATCTATCGAGGCAACCTCTCTCTCAGGAATGGCAGTGAGTCAGGACGAGGAAACTGGAGCTCCCGAGAGCTTGACTGGCCCGCCGCCAAAACCTGAGGTGCTGGTTGAACAGGTACTCGGAGATTCAGAATGGAATCTGGAGAGCTCCGAGTATCTACTCTACACTACGGCGCCTGTAGTGATACCGCCGAGGAGTCGAGTGACCGTCCGAGTAAGGGCGCCGCAAGCTCTTATGGACAAAACTACTCCGGTCACTTGTCTAGTGGATAGGATCAATGACTGGAACGAGTTGTCAGGGTTACCAAAGGGTAAAGGCCCGGACAACGCACCTCCCGTGGTGACCAGATTGGCGACTATTTCGGAAGGTCGGGTGGATGTTCAGTTGGTCAACGGTACTCGCCGAAAGATTTCGGTGGCAGGATTCAGCCCGATCGCCAAACTAGATGCAGAATACTACGTCAGAGGATGTGTAGACCTGGATAAACTCAAGGAGGCTACCCCTGGCTCCCCCAGACGCACGAGGTCGGACAAGGACGGCCCCGATCCGGAACCCGCAGACCCGATGGCCCGCACAT
>Ga0209603_1004576_pt1 | contig 11467 bp, 24 predicted proteins | sample COGITO_mtgs_1206_FD_184812 | JGI IMG/M metagenome (GOLD analysis project Ga0209603, IMG submission 184812) | Pelagic marine microbial communities from North Sea - COGITO_mtgs_120607 (SPAdes) (version 2) | ecosystem: Environmental > Aquatic > Marine > Epipelagic ... | reverse complement strand
TCAAAGTTGTAGATCGTTGGATTGAAACCGCAGAGAAGGTTGGATTCAAATACAAAGAAACAATTAAAATGATGCTCAACACACGGCCTGGTGTTGGTAACGATAAGTTAGCAGGTCGAGAAAAATGGGAAGGCGTATACGTCTTTACTAAAACATAAAGGTTAATAAATGAACAACTATATTTTTACAAGCGAAAGTGTAAGTGACGGCCATCCAGACAAAGTAGCAGATCAGATATCTGATGCGTTGGTGGATGCTGGACTAGCTAATGGCGACGAGACAACTCGTGTGGCGATTGAAACACTTGTAACCACTAACCATGTAACGGTAGCGGGCGAAGTAAAAAACTTTAATGTAGACAATGTAGAAGAGATTGTCCGTAATAAAGTTAAAGAAATTGGATATGAACAACAAGGCTTCCATTGGGAGAATTTAGAGTTTGTAAACAGGATCCATGCACAAAGTGGTGACATTGGGTTAGGCACAGATGATTTTGGTGCAGGTGATCAAGGTCTAATGTTTGGGTATGCATGTAATCATACAGATAGTATGATGCCAGCACCTATTCATTATAGTCACGAGATCTTAAAAAACTTAAAAACTAAACGTGGTGCTGTACTAGGTCCAGATGCTAAGAGTCAAGTAAGTGTAGAGTATTATGGTGCTAGACGTGATGGTGTCATTAAGCGTATTGACCAAGTTGTGATAAGTACTCAACATACAGAAGGCAACGTACAAGAAGCAAGACATCTTTGTAAACTAGCCGCAATAGAAGAATTAGGAGATTTAGTTGATAGTAAAACTACTTGGCATCTTAATCCCACTGGTAACTTTGTTATTGGTGGACCTGATGGTGATGCTGGTATTACCGGAAGAAAGATTATCGTCGATACCTATGGCGGTTTTGCTCCTCACGGTGGGGGTGCTTTTAGCGGAAAAGATCCCACTAAGGTGGACCGATCGGCTGCCTACATGGCTCGGTGGTTAGCTAAAAACGTAGTAGCAGACAGTATGGCAGACTGGTGTAATATTCAGTTATCATATGCTATTGGCGTAAAAGAACCTACAAGCATTTATGTTGACAGTAATGGACATAATGCTAGCATTGAAAAATTTATCAAACGTGAGATTGATTTAACACCAAAAGGAATCATTGACAGGTTTGATTTATTCCGCTATACTAACTATAGTAAAAATTGTACATACGGACACTTTGGAGACAAAGATGTACCATGGGAAAGAATTGGGTGGTAATGCTTAATAAACTAAAAAATATATTTGCTAAAAGCAAAACAGAAACTAAAGAAACAGCAAAAGGTCCTTGGGTTACAGTTGTTGAAGTACACTTCGATAAAGATAATCCTACAAAAGGATACTTTGAGCTAGACTGGAATGACGACTTTGTTGGACTATTAGGTGAAGCTGGCTATGCTGGCGAAACTCCTGAACAAATTGTTGACTTATGGTTTAACGATTTATGTCGCAGTGTTGCATTGGAGGCGACTGGTGAAGAATGACACCTATAGAAATATTTGAATATAAAAAGAGCTGGCAACGTGGAAACTGTTACTCTGTGCGACTCCATTCTGACCTTAGAAGTCGAGGTAAAGAATGGTGTAAGACACAAATGCAACCACAACAATGGGACTTTAAAAAATATACAAATAATTACGAAGACACTTTTGTTTTTGAATATAAACAAGATGCTGATAGCTTTTCATTACAATGGCCGGAGTTTGTTAATCAATGAAAAAATATGCTGTAAAAATAATGCTAAGTGCTGACGATTGGATTTATGTCACAGAAGACACTAGGGACAATTGTTGGGACTTAGTACCTGTAGTATTCAATGATAAAAAAGAAGCAGACAAATTTGCAAAGACTTGGCATCACAAATATAACGGAAAACGATTTGTAAAGGTTGTTAGCTATGAAAGTTAAAGTAGAAACTATTCAACTTACAAAAAAAGTTTATTTTGTAGAGGTAGCGGATGACTCACCAGCAGTGTGGGCATGTGATGATGTTGTCTGTAAAGACGTAGATCCATTTAGTGTTGAAGTACTAGATGAAACAATTTTTGGATACAGCGAATGCGAGTAAAGATTGGAAAATATCCAAATTGGAGATTTTATCATCACTGGTTATACAACTGGTTCGGATATACTCCTAAACAAAAGACTAAAGTTCGTATAGACCGTTACGACACTTGGAGTATGGATCATACACTTGCACTGATTATTCATCCTATGCTTGTACAGTTGAAAGCTACCAAACACGGCTATCCAGCGGACTTGACAGAACAAGAGTGGGACGAAATACTAGATGAAATGATCTGGGCGTTCGAACAAAAGTGCCGTGATGATTGGGAAAGTGATTACTACGAACATCATGTACTAAGTCCAGATGAAAAAAATTACGACGGTTTCTTTGGCGGATCAAAACTTGTGTGTAAGGACCCCAAGGGTTTGAAAGCACATCAAGAACGAATGTCAAATGGCTTTAGGCTGTTTGGTAAATATTATGAAAATTTATGGGACTAAATTATGAATGAAGAATTAAAAACAGAAATTCAACAACAACTTAAAGAAGGAGAAGTTGTTATTGAGTTTACTAAGATAAACGGCGACTATCGTAAAATGACTTGTACACTGCAAGAAGGTGTAGTACCTCCGCCTGCAAAAAATGACCCATTGACACAAAAGAAAGTTCGTGCTATAAACGAAGAGGTATGTGTAGTATACGATATTAACGCACAGGGCTGGCGCTCGTTCCGTTGGGATAGTATTATAAACACAAACGAAGATGATGCGGTTAAATGATTGAAACAACTAATAATAAACTTATTTTGCTATCAGATATTATCGAAAGTAAAGTAAGAAAAGAACGTGAACTAGACTTTTACGAAAAAGAGCTTGCAAAACTAACAGAAAAAATGTACTGGCTTAGACGTGAAATTGGACTAAATGAAACTATCATTGATATCATAAAGCGTGACAACGTAATTGATCTCAAAGAAGAGATGGAAAAGAAATTGTTGGAGGACTAACATGACACATATACTAGTAGACTCGCTTAACATGTTTTATCGTGCAAGACACGTAGTACGTGGTGATGATATTGAAACTAAAATTGGCATGGCATATCACATTATGTTTAGTGCTATTAATAAGGCATGGCGTGACTTTGAAGGTAGTCATGTTGTATTTTGTTTTGAAGGTCGTAGCTGGCGTAAGGATCATTATGTGCCATATAAAGCAAATCGTAAAGTAGCTCGTGATGCTCTTACTCCACGTGAACAAGAAGAAGACCAGAAGTACTTTGCGGCATTTGATGAACTAAAAGCATTTATTGAACAAAAGACTAACTGTACAGTATTACAACATAAGCAATGTGAAGCAGATGACTTCATTGCACGTTGGATACAGAATCATCCTGATGACAAACACGTTATTATTAGTAGTGACAGTGACTTCTATCAGCTAATTAATGAAAATGTAACACAATATAACGGTATTACTAATCAGCACATTAGACTTGATGGCATTTATAATGACCGTGGTAAGCCTGTTATGGATAAGAAAACTAAAGAGCATAAGATGGCAGGTGATCCTGAATGGTTACTGTTTGAGAAATGCATCCGTGGCGATACAAGTGATAACATCTTTAGTGCATATCCTGGTGCTCGTAAAAAAGGTACTAAGAACAAAGTTGGATTATTAGAAGCATTTGCAGATAAAGGCGACAAAGGCTTTAACTGGAATAACTTTATGTTACAGAAGTGGGTAGACCATGACGGTGTAGAGCATCGTGTATTAGATGACTATCAACGTAATCGTGAGCTGATTGACTTAACTGCACAACCTGATGAGATTAAAAAGGTATTAGACACTGCTATTGTTGAGCAAGTACAGAAAGATCCCAAGGGTCAAGTAGGGTTACACTTTATGAGGTTTTGTGGCAAGCACGACTTACAGCGTGTAAGTGAACAAGCAGAAACACATTCTGAATATCTGAATGCGTCCTACTAATACTAGAGTAGCAGTGTTTCCACTTAGTGGAGATGCTGACCATTTTGATCATTGGTTAGAAAGTGAGCAAGGATTGTGGATACAAGATAACGGAATAAACATGTCGTATCATATGGAAGTAGATACTGACAACGCTCAATTTGCAACTATTGTTGAAGTAGAATTAAGTCAAGATGCATATGTAAAATATAAATTAATGTGGCCAGAAAATGAAATACAAAGCAAAAATAGTAATAGAAAATAAATTTTGGATTGTGGAGTCAAAGGGAAGTAAAGTCGGGACTTTAAAACATACTGATTCAGGATATATATTTTATAGTAACATAGACGGATCTGAAGTAACTTATCCTGACTTGTCCAGTTTTACGATAGAAAAAAAGAAAACTAAGACTTACGTCAATGATATAGTATACGGCTACTCTGCTAATACCGAACAGGCACATGATATTTCACTACAAGATACAGTGCCTATTTTTAAAAAGACAGCCACGAGCACACAATATTTTGCGGCTGGATACTACGGAATTAAGTTTCCACGGTTGGGATGGAGCGATGCATTCTGCCCTAGACTAAAGACATTAGACACCTATCCGTATATTGGGCCGTTTAAGTCTCAAACAGACGTCAATATGGCGATAAAGAGAAAGGCGCAAGACAATGAAATACTTAATAGCACTTAGTATATGCATAGTCACAATTTTTACAGTAAGTAGTGCATACACCCAAGAGCAAGGCAAATCTTTTATAACAAGACAGCCGTGTGATACCTGGGAAAGAATGCTCAGTATGCCAGCAAAGTATAAAGAAGAAATGTTATTTACTGGAAATGCTATGCAGTTTAGTGCAGCTACTGGGCAACCTTATACTGGAGGAATGTTTTTCTTTACTAATCAAAACACTGGATCATGGACAATGCTTATGGTTTATGGTGATGGTATTGCTTGTATGGTAGCTAATGGCAAGCAGTTTGCACCGTATAGCGGTAAGCAACCGAATTTTAATAAAGACGATCTATAATGTGGACATTAGTTTTTATCTATCTATATGCTAACCAATCATATGCAGTTACATTTGATTCTTATGACAGTATGATAGAATGCTTTCATGCTAGAGAAGCTCTAGCAGAAGAAGTAGGCGGATCAAACGGATATTACCCACCAGGTCAACAAGGAGTTTGTGTATACAACGAAATTGATCCATAATTTTATACTACTTTAATAAATATACTAAAGTAGTATAGAAAGAAATACATATGGCTCGACCTAAACCAAAAATATTAATGGAGTTTACTGATCCTAAAACGTTCCGTAGTGAACAGCTATTAGCTGCTGATGCAATCTACGCCGTGTTTCATGATGATAAACCTATTAACTTACGTAGTCTAAATAGTTTAACAAACTATCCTGGACCAAAATACAAGAAAGTTTCATTTAGTAATAGTGGACATGCATTTAACTTATCAGACAGATTAAACAAGTTATTTAAAACTGATAAATTTACTGTTGTAAAATTAGTACAAGGCGAAATAGTGAAAGAGGATGACACCGGATTTTTATAAACAAGTACTAGCTCATGCTAGAACTATGCAGTACGGTGATAAATTTAATCTACGTAATATTTTTAAAAATTACCGTAACGGAAAAGGCCTCAGCTTGACTAAGTTTGGGGTCTTAGTCTTGACTGATATGGGAATTGATGCTGAAAGGTTTATACTTAAAGAGCCTGCTGTTTTTACTGCCAAACTCAGAACATTACTAGACAAATATAACAAGTATCCTTATTACATTACTAGACGTGAATTAATTTTATATGGAAGTGAAGATATAATTTTGTATAAACTATATGGAAGTGATTTGGATTCTTGGATCGATCATATGGAAACAAATATCGATTAAGTGGGGCTGATTTCCTAAAACAGGTTTTCAGCCGATAGGGTTAATTACTTACGGTTCCAAATTCCCCATAAGACCCAGATTGCAATCAAGCCGATAACTCCTTGCCCGCCTAAGCTGGCAATCATTGCTGATACATTATCAACTACTGATAGTCCTTGTGGCATAAATGGCATATTGCCAAGCCCTAGAACTTCAGCTATGATTACAAGAGCCGCTAAACTAACACCAACTTCTGCTAATGCGCCTGCCCACTCTTTTACTTTGTTCAAAATATCCATGATATTTCTCCCTTTCTCTTTCGTTAAACAAAAAGCGATATTCTGCTTTCTGTACTACTACTTATCTGATTTTAGCAAAAAAAAGTGAAAAAAGTGCCTTTTGTGGCTTGACACCAAGACGTATTGATGCTATATTATATGTATAGTTAGAAACAAAGAAGGAATACACCATGTTTAGAATCCCATCATTTTACAAAGAAACAGTAGACTTCAAAACTGCTTGGAACACAATCACAAACTTTGGTCGTGGTGATGCACTTGAAGGTATGGAAGCAATGAACCGTGTATGGGAAGAGCATTGCGCAAGTGGTGATGAAGATGATAACTTCTACGATAACTACGAATATGAAGTAAATGCTTACAATGTAGTATTTTCAAACATGGGTAAACTTTTTGCTTGACACTGTCCGCTAATATCTATATAGTGTAGATATATTACAATCCAACCAGGAGATTTACAATGGATTTACAAACACGCACCGTAAAACTTTCAGAACTTCAAAAGTATGTAAAGCATCACTTTCGTACTAAGCGCCCTATGATGGTTTGGGGACCGCCCGGAATTGGTAAGTCTGAAACGTTTCAACAGATTACAGATTCTTATATTGCAGAAGGCAAAAAAGCAAAACTAATTGACGCTCGTTTGTCGCTGTGGGATCCAACAGACCTTAAAGGTTATCCTTACTATAACAAAGAAACTAACCGGATGAGCTTTAGCTCTCCAGACGAGCTTCCAACAGAAGCCGAAGCTGCCGAGTACGATATTATTGTACTGTTCTTGGATGAACTTAACGGCGCCGCTCCTGCTACACAAGCCGCCGCTTACCAGTTGATCCTTAACCGTGCTATTGGCAAATACAAACTACCAGATAACGTAGTTATTGCCGCCGCAGGTAACCGTGAAACTGACAAGGGTGTTACATATCGTATGCCCAAGCCACTTGCTAACCGCTTCCTGCACTACGAAGTACGTGTTGACTTCCAAGACTGGTTCGATTGGGCTGTTGTAAACAACCAACACCCAGACGTTATTGGGTATGTTACTACGTTTAAGGACGACTTGTATAACTTTGATGCGAGCAGTGCAGAGCGTTCATTTGCTACTCCACGTACATGGGCATTTATTTCTGATACAATTCAGGATGTAGACGGCTTTACTGAAGAAGAAGTTACTGACATGGTTGCCGCTGGTATTGGCGAAGGTATTGCTCTCAAGTTTAAGGCACACCGCCAAGTAGCTGCACAGTTGCCTAACCCTACAGATATTCTTGATGGTAAAGTCAAAGAACTGAATACAGATAATATTAGTGCCAAGTATTCACTTACTACTGCACTGTGTTATGAGCTTAAAGATAGCTTTGATAACAAAACGGACGAAATGAAACGTTTCGATAATTTCCTTGAGTTTGTACAAAAGAATTTCGAAGCCGAGATGGTTGTTATGGCTTGTACAATTGCACTAGGCAAATATGCAATCCGTCCAAAGTTTAATCAGCTGAAGAACTGGAAAGGCTTCATTGCCAAGTACGGTACACTGATTGAAATGGCGTAACTTTAAGTTACGTCAATCCTGGAGAAGTAGGGCATCGGCGGGTGCCCTACTTCATTAAATAAAAAAAGTTGTTGACAACACTTAATAAATCGTTTATATTATATAATGTAACAACTGGAGGATACTATGCAGACTTTTAAATCAGCACAAGATAAACTAGTAACAGCTCGTGTTAAAATGCTTTTTAAGCAACCGTTCTTTGGTAATATTGCATGTCGTTTGCAGTTAGTTGAAGCTAGTGATTGGTGTCCTACTGCCGCTGTTGATGGCCGCAACTTTTATTATAATACAGAATTTGTTAACAAATTAGATTTAGAAGAAACTGTATTCCTAGTTGGACATGAAGTCGGTCACTGCATTTACGAACACTTCCTCCGCAGAGGCGACCGCAATCCTCAAATCTGGAATATGGCAGGCGATTATAAAATTAACGCCATGCTAAAACGTGAAAACATTGGACGTCTTATTACTACAGTAAAGCCGTTATATGATCAAAAATATGAAACAAATGATTGGTGGACTGAAAATGTTTACGACGACCTAATTCAACAAGGTGTTGCTCCACAAGAAACACTCGATATTCACTTAGATGTAGAGGGCGAAGGAGAAGGCGGAAACAATCAAGATGACAAAGATGGAAAGGGTCGTCCTAAGATTAATAAAGACGATGCCAAAGCTATTAGCGATGAATTGAAAAACGCTATAATTCAAGCGGCACAAAGTGTAGGCGTTGGCAATGTTCCTGAGGACATCCGTCGAATGATTGGTGAGCTTACTGCTCCCAAGATGGATTGGCGCCAAATGATTCGTGTAACACTAGAAAGTAATCTTACTAGTGACTTTACATTTATGGTACCTAATCGTAAAAGTCAGTTTAATAGTGTAGTGTTGCCAGGTATGCTAAAAGATCAGCAAATTGATATTTGTATTGCACTAGACGTTAGTGGATCTATTAGTACAGAAGATATTACAGACTTCTTGAGTGAAGTTCAAGGCATTATGGATCAGTTTGAAAGATATAATATTCATGTATGGTGCTTTGATACCCAAGTTAGTGGTTACGATATCTTTACTGATGATGACGGACGTTCAATTAAAGAATTTGAGATAACTGGTGGCGGCGGAACAAAGTTTATGCCTAATTGGGACTTTATGAAAGAACGTGGACTGGAACCAGATCAGTTTATTATGTTCACAGACGGTGAACCTTGGAATAGCTGGGGCGATCCAGACTACTGTGATACACTGTTTTTGATTAAAAATCCATGGAGTAAGCCTGTAGCACCTTTTGGCCAAAGTGTTTACTACGAAGCAGACGCAAAAAAACAAGCGGCATAAATAATTATGAAGATAATACAACAAAAGTACGCCTTGAGTGATCAAGACATGACGATACTAGATACAAGAATAATTACGACAATGATGAAAAATCGTTATGTTGTGGAGTTTGATGATACTCCTGACATTGATAGTTTAGATTTCAGTGGGTGTACAGGTTTTTATCATATAAAAAGTTTAAAGAGTAAGCTATATCAGTTTTGGTTTGAAAAACCTGCTGATGGCGAAGCATTTTACTCTACCATAATTGCGTATAAGATGAGTATGTCTTCAAATAATGATAAATAAATACGTATATAATTAAAATAAGTCAACATAGGAGAATATTATGACTAATGAAAATCAAGTGGCTGAAGAGCCAATCACAACTGATGGTACAGCACCTGAGCTTCCACAAGTTGAAGGCAGTAAAGAACAGGTAACACTCGGTGTTGCTGATCTACAAAATGCCGCACAAGTAATTGATGTTGCAGTAACACGTGGTGCATTTCGTGCCGCAGAGGCATCACAGGTTGGAACAGTATTCAACCGTCTTGTAGCATTTATTCAAAGTGTACAAGAACAACAAGGTGAAGCAGCATCAGCTGAAGCACCAGCAGAAACGGAATCACAGTAAGGAGTAACTCCAATGGCAACTATGAAACATATTGGTCAGGTAAACAATACCGGCCTAAAATGTATCGTAGTTTTTCGTGAAATCTATGATGAGCGTGGTAATGTCACTGATGACAAAAACTGCCTCATCGTAGAAACCGAAAGACTACCAGACATGGAACATGATGATATGGTACGTGTAGTGGAAAGTCCAGCAGGACAAGAAGCAAAAGAATTTTATGAAATTGCGCATCGTAGCATGTTTAGTGACGGCGTAAATATGTTGCAAAAACTACACAATGCAGGTTATCTTAAAAAATATCCTACAAATCAAATCTCATTAACACCAAATAGATCAACATCGATCCTACTAAGTGAAGTTAATCAAATTATCAGAAAACAGAATACTGGAATGTCTGAATCTGATATTTCAAATAGCATGGTAGATGATACTGATAGTCCTCCACGTACACAAACGTCGTTGGATCCATCACAAACTATTGATCAAGCAGTTAATACTGGAGAACAGGCATTAGATGAAACTGCAATTGCGCAGAGTTTACTAAGTCAAGCTGATACCTTTTTAGCAGAAGCTGAGCGTCTTAAATCAGAAGCATATGAAATGGCTCCTGACTTGAAACCTAAGCGAGGCCGTCCTAAAAAGATGACTGCTAATGCCAATACGTAAAAAAGATCGTACTTTTCAAAATATCATACGTGATGTCGACATTGGTAATGTACCATTAGACTTTATTGAACGTTTAATATTAGTTTTAGAGAACGGTGATCGTGTAATCTTTGAAGGTGACGATATCCGAGAAATTGAAGAAGAAAGTATAATCCTTTTCATTATGGCGGCAGTTGACGATTTAGGTGAAGACTACGGTAGTCCAGTTCAAGATTTAGAAATCGTTATTGATTATACTAAGCTAGAGTCTGAAGTACGTGGGCTTACTGAAAAATTACTAGATAAGGCAGATGATGATCAGAGCAATCCTAGCGTGTGACGAAAAATGGGGTATCGGTAAAGCCGGTACCCTACCTTGGCCACATAACCCTGCAGATCAGCAGTGGTTTAAAGAGTGCACTCTAAATAGTACAGTGGTTATGGGTAAAGCAACTTGGGATGATCCTGACATGCCTAAACCCATGCCTCGTAGGCATAATGTAATTGTATCAAGTACAATGCGAGAAAACAGTCATGAACGTATTGAAGTAGTTCGTCCTGACATTTACAAATCAAGATGTGTTACTATGAGTAAAACAGATGATGTTTGGATTATTGGCGGAGCACGTTTGATTACAGATAGTTTAGACATTATTGACGAGATTTGGCTAAGTCAGATTAAAGGCACTTATGACTGTGATACATTTTTACCTGTAACACTAATACAAGAATTATTTACATTGACATCAAGTCAGCGTGAAGGCGAACTTTATATTGATAAATGGAGTAGACGTTGAAGATTCTAATTTTTGGATTGCCAGGCAGTGGGAAAACTACACTAGCAAAACCATTTGCTGAATTAATAGGCGGAGTGCATATAAATGCTGACGCAATAAGAGAAGAATATAACGATTGGGACTTTACTAAAGCAGGGCGTATAAGGCAAGCGCAACGTATGCGTCATCTAGCAGATGGAGTAGTATTGGCTGGCAAGGTAGCAGTGGCTGACTTTGTGTGTCCTACTTACATAACTAGATTAGAGTTCGATGCAGACTATACTGTATGGATGGACACTATCAAAGAAGGTAGATTTGAAGATACAAACACATTATTC